>Ga0134121_10000012_pt1 | contig 209427 bp, 188 predicted proteins | sample KB301_FD_96463 | JGI IMG/M metagenome (GOLD analysis project Ga0134121, IMG submission 96463) | Terrestrial soil microbial communities without Nitrogen fertilizer from Kellogg Biological Station, Michigan, USA - KB3-0-1 | ecosystem: Environmental > Terrestrial > Soil > Unclassified ... | reverse complement strand
GGCGATCGTCCACGGCAAGTACTCCCATGAGGAGACGCGCGCGACGATCTCGCAGGTGACGAAGTACCCCCAGGGCAAGTACCTCGTCGTGAAGGACATCCCCGAGACGCACGTCGTCTGCGAGTTCATCCGCAAGGGCGGCGACCGCGAGACGTTCCTGAAGACGTTCCACAACAGCGTCTCGAAGGATTTCGATCCCGACCGCGACCTCACGCGCATCGGGCTGGCGAACCAGACGACGATGATGTGCAGCGAGTCGCTCGAGATCCAGAAGCTGCTGCGCGAGGCGGTGGTGGCCCGCTACGGCGAGCCTGAGATCGCCCGGCGCTTCATCGCCTTCGACACCATCTGCTCCGCGACGCAGGACCGGCAGGACACGCTGAACGCCCTGCTCCGCTCCACGAAGCTCGACCTCGTGCTCGTGGTCGGCGGGTTCAACAGCTCGAACACCGGCCACCTGGCGGAGCTGGGCTCGGAGTACGCGCCCACGTACCACGTCGAAAACGAACAGGGTCTCGTCTCCGCGGACGAGATCCGCTATCGCGACCCGAAGTCGGGAAACGTCGTGACCTCCCATGGATGGCTTTCTTCCGGAAAGCTGTCGATTGGGGTCACGGCCGGGGCCAGCACGCCCGATAATATCGTGGGGCGTGTCATTGAACGGCTGCTCGTGATCCGGGGCATCGCCCTGGAGGAAATCGTCGCGCAGCCGGCGGCCCCCAGCAGCCCCCGGGCCTAATAGGGAGGACCGGTCGGGCTGTTTTTTTGTTTGGCAGTAGCCGTATCGTTTTTGTCGTTCGAGGGAAGCGACATCGTGGACCAGGCGCTGCTGAAGGGGTATGGGGATGCCTCCTTCCGATCGGGAAGCTCCCTCTTGCACTCCGCCATCGATGCGGCGCAGCGCTATCTTCTCTCCCGCCAGTCCGAGGAAGGCTACTGGAAGGCCGAGCTGAACGGCGACGCGACCCTCGAGTCCGACGCCGTCATGCTCATGCACTACCTGGGCGACGTCGACAAGGACCGCCAGCACCGCCTCCTGACGTACGTCCTGAGCCAGCAGAACGCCGACGGCGGCTGGCCGATCTTCGGCGGCGGCCCGAGCGATCCCAACGCGACGGTGAAGGCGTACTTCGCGCTGCGGCTCGCCGGCTACACCGACGACCACTGGCAGATCCGCAAGGCCCGCCACAAGATCCTGGAGATGGGCGGCCTCGAGGTCTGCAACAGCTACACGAAGTTCTACCTCGCGATCTTCGGCCAGTACGACTGGAACCGGCTGCCGAGCATGATCCCCGAAATCATGCTGCTGCCCGAGTCGCCCCGCTTCCTCAACATCTACCGCATCTCCGCGTGGACGCGGACGATCGTCGTGCCGATGCTGATCCTCTACGCGCTCCGTCCGAGCGTGAAGGTGAAGTTCTCGATCCACGACCTGATCCTCCCCTACGATCCTCCCGGGGCGACGTCGCTCAAGAACGCGTTCTGGAGGAGCTGCTTCAAGTTCCTCGACCGCGCGATGGGCCTGTACAACAAGTTCGACGTCCGCTGGATCCGCCGCCGCGCGCTGCGCAAGGCGCTGGACTGGATGCTGGAGCGGAACAAGCCGCCGGGCGGCCTGGGCGCGATCTATCCGCCCATGCTCAACACGATCATGGCCCTGCGCGCGCTCGGGTACTCGAAGACGTCGCCCGAGTTCGTGAAGGCGCTGCGCGAGTTCCGCGAGCTCGAGATCCACGACGGCCCGGTCACGCGCGTGCAGCCGTGCTTCTCGGCGATCTGGGACACCGCGTGGGCGGTCCACGCCCTCGCGCGTGGCAACTCGTCCGACCGCGCGGCGGTCCAGAACGGAGCCGACTGGCTGCTCTCGAAGCAGATCTGGACCGGCGGCGACTGGCAGGTCAACAACCCGGCCGGCAAGCCCGGCGCGTGGGCGTTCGAGTTCGACAACCCCGTCTACCCGGACACCGACGATACGTCGGCGGTCCTCATGGCGCTCAACTTCGCCGGCCGCCGCGACGAGCCGGGCTACACCGCCGGGGTGAAGTGGCTCCACACGATGCAGAACCCCGACGGCGGCTGGGGCGCGTTCGACCGCAACATCAATCTCGAGATCCTCGAGCACCTGCCCTGGGCGGACCACAACGCGCTGCTCGATCCGAGCACCGCGGACCTGACGGGCCGCATCATCGAGTTCTACGGCTACAACGGCTCGCACAAGAACGAGCGGTTCGTCACCCGCGCCATCCAGTTCCTGAAGAAGGCGCAGGAGCCCGACGGCTCGTGGTTCGGCCGCTGGGGCGTGAACTACCTGTACGGCACGTGGCAGGTGCTGGTCGGCCTCCGCGCGGTCGGCGTCGACATGCGTGAAGGCTGGGTCCAGAAGGCGGCCACGTGGTTCCGCACGGTCCAGAACCCCGACGGCGGCTGGGGCGAAAGCTGCCGCTCCTACAGCGATCCCGCCGCGAAGGCCCAGGGCCCGAGCACGCCGTCGCAGACCGCGTGGGCCGTCCTCGGCCTTCTCGCGACGGGCGCCCCGATCACCGATCCCGTCGTGCGCCGCGGCGTCGAGTGGCTGCTCCGGATGCAGCGTCCGGACGGCGGCTGGGACGAGAAGGAGCACACGGGCACCGGCTTCCCCCGCGTCTTTTATCTGGTGTACACGATGTACCGCCACTACTTCCCGTGCCTCGCCCTGCAGGCGGTGCGGGACGGTCTCGAGCCGCGGGCGACGCAGCCGCAGAGCGACCGCTTCGAGCTGGCGGACATCACCGACGAGAGGTTGAAATAATGCGCCAGCCCTTTTCCCTGACCTTCAAGATGGCCCGCTATCTCGCGGGCAAGCGCATGCGCGGCGAGGAGAAGTTCCCCGTCGTCATGATGCTCGAGCCGCTCCACACGTGCAACCTGGTGTGCCTCGGCTGCACACCCGACCGCTGGGCCGGGCCGAAGTCCGAGTGGCTGAGCGTCGAGCAGTGCCTCGACTCCGTGAAGGAGTGCGGCGCGCCGATGGTGTCGTTCTGCGGCGGCGAGCCGCTGGTGCACACCGAGGCGGACCAGATCGTCCAGGGCATCATGGACCAGGGCCGGTACGTCATCATCTGCACGAACGCCCTGCTCCTCCCGAAGTTCCTCGACAAGGTGAAGCCGTCGCCCTACCTGTCGTTCGCGATCCACCTCGACGGCCTCGAGAAGACGCACGACTACGTCACACAGCGCCCCGGCTGCTTCAAGAAGGCGATCGACGCGAGCAAGATGGCGCTCGACCGCGGCTACCGGGTGAACTGCAACACGACGGTGTTCGCCGAGTCCAACATCGACGAGATCGCCGAGCTCTTCCGCCATATCAAGGAGGACCTCGGCTTCCACGGCATCATCACGTCGCCCGGCTACGACTTCGACCAGACGGGCACGGACTTCTTCCTCAAGCGGCAGCAGGTTGTCGAGCGGTTCAAGAAGCTGCTCTCGCTCGTGAAGGAGGAATGGTTCGGCAACTCGCAGCTCTACCTGGACTTCCTCAAGGGCGAGATGGAGCTCACCTGCACCGCGTGGGGCAACCCGACGCGGACGCCCAAGGGCTGGCAGGGCCCCTGCTACATGCTCCGCGACGCCTACTATCCCACGTTCCGCGACCTCGTCGACAAGACGCCGTGGCACAAGTACGGCCCCGAGTCCGAAGAGCCGCGCTGCAAGACCTGCATGGTCCACGCCGGCTTCGAGCCGACGGTGGCGAGCGGCCGCGGGATCAAGCTCGGCAAGCAGCTGTACAACGCGGTCAAAATGATGTCCTAGTCTTCGGATGAAGCTAGGCGTCGTCGCCGCCCTCAAGACCGAGCTCGGCCCCACCTTCCAGGCGCTCGCTCCCACGACCCGACGCGTCGAGCATCTCGCGTGCATGGAGTCGGGGCCCTACGTGTTCGCGGCGGGCGGGATCGGGGCGCGATCGGCCGCCGCCGCGACGCTGCTCGTCGCCGACACGTTCAAGCCCCAGGCGGTCCTCAGCGTCGGCTTCTGCGGCGCGCTCCGCGACGACTTCGACGCCGGCGAAATCGTCGTCGGCGGCACGACGACCCATCCGGCCGACGCCGCCCTGCTCGACCTCGCCCGCGCCGCCGTCCCGAAGGCGCGCGACGGCACCGTCCTCACGGTTCCCAAGGTCCTGATCCGGGCCGAAGACAAGAAGGCCGCCGCGAGCAAGACCGGCGCGGCGGTCGTCGACATGGAAGCGGAGGCGGTCGCCGTCGCCGCCCGGTCGCGCAGCGTCGGCTTCCTCAGCGTGAAGGTCGTGATCGACACGCCGGCCGAGCCGCTCGCGTCGACGTACTCGGGCTGCTGGAGAGTCCTGCTCGACGTCCTCAGCAACCCGATGACGATCGGCCAGATGATCTACGACTCCGGTCGGGTGAAGATCGCCGCCGAGCGCCTCAAGGACTTCTTCGTCGCGCTCCGGGACAAACTGCCGCCGGCGTGATACGCTGTCCGTTCCATGGCGAGAGAACGGCGCACGCTCTATTTCGAACTCCTGGTCACGGTCGGGCTCCTGGTTCTCCCGAACCTGCTGAGGGCGATCGAGCTGTTCCTCGATCCTTCCCAGCAGGGCGCGCGGCCGGAGGACGCCTCCTGGCATTTCGCCTCCCTGATCCTCTTCGAACTGCTGCTGCTGGGGCTCCTGGCGCACATCCTGCGGCTCAACGGGGAGACGCTCGCCGACCTGACGGTCCCCTTCGCAGGCCGCGATGTCCCGCGCGGAATCGGTCTGGCGATCCTGGCCTACGTTGCCTACTATGCGGCCGGCTTCGCCCTCATGGGGCTCACGGGCGGCTTCCAGGAGCCGTCCCGGCGGTCGATGGACGTCTTCAATGCCCCCTTCAGCGTCTGGTACCTGCTGGGCGCGATCGTCAATCCGTTCGCCGAGGAGTTCTTCGTCCGCGGATTCCTGCAGACCCGGCTCCGCCAGGCGGGCCACAGCAGCCTGAACGTGGTGCTGTTCAGCGTCGCGGTCCAGGCGTCGTACCACCTGTACCAGGGAGCGCTGCCCTGCCTCTCGCTGGCCTTCTGCTTCCTGATCTTCGCGCTCTACTACCAGGCGAAGCGGCGGCTGTGGCCGGCCGTCATCGCCCACCTGATCATGGATGTGCTCGCGATGCTCTTCTACATGAAGCGGGGGTGATTACTTCGGGAGGGTCTGGTGCGGCGGGGTGCCGGACTTCGAGCAGACCTTCTTGATCTGCTTCTTCTTGCAGCCTTCGTCGTGCTTGAGCTCCTTCTCGAACTCCGCGGTCGCGGCGCAGCCGGCGCAGGCGTAGGTGATGCGCGAGCGGTCGGGCGTCTTCTCGCCGGGCAGCGTCTTCGAGCAGTAGTCGACGCGCACCGCCTTCTTGCCGCAGGTCGGGCAGGCCCCGTCCTTCACCTCGGCCTCGGCGAGGTCCTTCTGGTCGTCGGCGCAGTACCAGCCCTTCACCACCTTCTCGCAGGCGCAGGGGCCGGGCTTCTTCTCGACCGGCTTGAACTCCGGGATGTTGGCCAGGTACGCTTTCGGATCTGCCGCGAACCGCGACGGACAGCTTTGTCAGCAGAAGCCGATGACCTGGCCTTCGTAGACGACGGTGATGTTCGGGCGCGACTTCTGGTTCGGCTTGATCGGGCACTTGGCGTTGATCGGCTCTCCGCCCTGGGCGAATCCCATCAGCGCGACGGCCGCGACGAGCAGCGTCCTCATCCACCTATTGTACGCGTTCAAAGACCCATAAAGCGCGGTCTTTGGTTGACCTTCGTCTAGGTATGGGCTACCCTTTGCGCGTGGCTTCCGCCCGAATTCTGCTGATCGAGCCCGACGAGACCACCCAGGCATCGGTCGTCGCCGCGCTCGACGGCCGCGGCTACGAGATCACGAAGGCGGTCGACGGCGAGGAAGGCCTCCAGAGCGCGGTCGCCACCCCGCCCGACGTCATCGTCCTGAGCGGCGCCGCGCCCCATCTCGACATCCCGAATTTCGTCCGGACGCTGCGGACCCGGCCCGACACGGCCCTCATCCCGGTGCTCTTCATCGCCGAGCAGGCCCCGATCGAGGAGCAGATCCAGGGGTTCCAGCTGGGCTCCGACGACTTCCTCCACCGGCCGCTCGACCCACGCGACTTCGAGCTGCGCATCGCGGTCGCCAACAAGCTCCGCCAGAAGGCCGAGGCGACCCTGCGCCCCAAGCCCATCGACTCCGCCGACTTCTCGTCCCCCGGCATCATGACCGCGTTCCGCGGGACGCTCGACCAGATCGGCCTCCCCTCGATCCTGTCGCTGGTCGACATGGAGCGGAAGACGGGGATGCTCGTGCTGATCCTCGAGCCCGGCAAGGAGAAGGCGCGGCTCCAGTTCGTCGACGGCCGGGTCGTCCGGGCCGCCTACGACAAGAAGGACCGTCCCAAGAACGCTGAGCTGATCTACGAGCTGCTGGGGCGCACCGAGGGCAAGTTCGAGTTCCGCAACGTCATGATCGACTCCAAGGACGAGGTCCACAGCCCCACCGCCCACCTGCTCCTCGAAGGCGCCCGCCTCATCGACGAAGCCCGCCACCGCGGCTAGCCCCGGGGAACAAAAACGACGGTCTTTTTTGTTCCGGATTCCGTAACACCCCCCCTTCCTACCGTTATTATTTATGGGCCGCCCAGGGGAGTGAGAATTAGACCCACCCCCGGGTGTTAAGTAGGTGGCCCAGGGAGCGGGACGTAACGGGAAGCAGTCGTTTCCTGGGGGCTGTCCCCCCAGGGAAGCCGATACTTAAGGGGGGCGAGCCGATGAGCATCCTGACCAACGGCACTTCCAGCAGCGACCCGACCTTCCGTCCCTGCTGCCGTCGCGAATTCCTCTATACCGGCCTCCTCGGCGGCCTCGGACTGACCCTGGGCAACTTCCTCAAGATCCGGGACGCCCAGGCCCTGCAGAGCGCCCCCGCCAAAGCGACCCATGCCCAGTCGGTCATCCATATCTATATGCCCGGCGGCATGGCCCACCAGGAAACCTTCGATCCGCATCCCAATGCCCCCATCGAATACCGCGGTCCCCTCGGCGTCATCCCCACGAAGATCAGCGGCGAGGTGTTCAGCGCGAACCTCCCCAAAATCGGCCAGGTGGCCGACAAGATCTGCGTCATCCGCTCCATGAGCCACGGTGAAGCCGACCACGACCGCGGCACCCACAACATGTTCACGGGCTACCGCCCGAGCCCGGCGATCCAGTTCCCGAGCTTCGGCTCCGTCGTCTCGCACGAGTACGGCTCCCGCAAGAACATGCCCCCGTACGTCGCCATCCCCGGCCAGGCCAACAACTTCGCCGGCACGGGCTACCTGAGCTCCGCCTACGGGCCGTTCGCCCTGGGCGCCGACCCCGCGTCCAAGGGGTTCCAGGTCCGCGACCTCACCCTTCCCGGCGGCGTCAACGCCGAGCGCTGGGCGAAGCGCCAGGGCCTCCTCTCCACCGTCGACTACCACTTCAAGCAGATGGAGAAGTCCGACGCGCTCGACGCGATGGACTCCTTCTACAACCGCGCCTATGCCATGATCTCCTCGAAGGAAGCTCGCGAGGCCTTCGACATGTCGAAGGAGAGCGAGGACACGAAGACCGCGTACGGGAACAACAGCGCGGGCATGCGCCTCCTCCTCGCCCGCCGCCTCGTCGAGAGCGGTGTCCGCTTCGTCTCGCTCACCTATGGCGGCTGGGACATGCACGACAACATCAAGGACGGCATCGAGAAGCAGTTCCCGCCGTTCGACCAGGCGTTCGCCGCGCTCATCAACGACCTCGACCAGCGCGGCATGCTGGCCTCCACGCTCATCATGGTCTCCTCCGAGTTCGGTCGCACGCCGAAGATCAACGCCACCAACGGCCGCGATCACTGGCCCAAGGTCTTCAGCGTCGTCCTCGCCGGCGGCGGCATCAAGCGCGGCCTCATCTACGGGGCTTCGGACCCCACCGGCGCCGAGCCCGAGCGCGACGCCGTCTCGATCGAGGACCTGGCCTGCACGGTCTACGACCGCCTGGGCATCGACTCGGACAAGAAGCTCATGTCCCCGGGAGACCGCCCGATCGACATCGTCCGAGGCGGCAAGGTCATCAAGGAGATCTGCGCCTAGCCGTCGACGAACGTCTCCGAGGCCCTTGTGACGAGGTTCTGCATGATTCGTGGGTCCATCCTCGCGCTCCTGCTCGCCGTGGCGGCGCCGGCGTTCGCCCGCGAGTCGCCCAACCTCACCCGCGTGGCGCCCCGCGGCGGACAGCGCGGGACCGAGGTCGACCTCGTCCTGAGCGGCACCCAGCTGAAGGACGCCCAGGAGATCTTCCTCTACAAGCCCGGCCTCGAAATCCTGAAGCTCGAGGCGACCGACGACAAGACCGTCAAACTGCGCGTCAAGATCGCCGCCGACGCCGCGCTCGGCGAGCACACGATGCGCCTCCGCACCGCGACCGGCATCAGCGACCTGAAGACGTTCTACGTCGGCCCCTTCCCCATGATCGAGGAGAAGGAGCCCAACAACAACTTCAAGCAACCCCAGAAGATCCAGCTCGGCCACACGATCAGCGGCGTCATCACCAACGAGGACGTCGACTATTTCTCGGTCGAGCTCAAGAAAGGCGAGCGCCTCTCGGTCGAGCTCGAAGGCATCCGCCTCGGCCAATCGCTCTTCGACGCGTACGTCGGCATCTTCGACACCAAGCGGTTCGAGATCCTTTCCGCGGACGATACCGCGCTCCTGATGCAGGACCCCTATCTCACGATGCTCGCGCCCGAAGACGGCACATACATCATCCAGGTCCGCGAGACGTCCTACGGCGGCGGCGACAACGGCGCGTACCGCCTCCACGTCGGCTCGTTCCCCCGTCCCGTCTCGGTCTATCCCTGCGGCGGCAAGGCGGGCGAAGAGATCGAGGTGACGTTCCTCGGGGACGCCGCCGGCCCGTTCAAGCAGAAGATCAAGCTGCCCGACGCGCCCGCCGACCACTACGGCGTTTACGCCGAGCACCACGGCCAGTCGCCGCCCTCACCGAACTACATGCGCGTCTCCGACTTCCCCAACGTCCTCGAGCAGGAGCCGAACGACAAGCGCGAACAGGCCACGGTCACGACGCTTCCGCTCCCCCTCGCGCTCAACGGCGTGATCGAAAAGGACGGGGACGTCGACTGGTTCCGGTTCCATGCGAAGAAGGGCGACAAGTACGAGATCCGCGCCCACGCGCGCTCGATCCGCTCGCCGCTCGATCCGGTGCTCACGCTCTACGGCGGCGACGGCAAGCAGATGGCGACGAATGACGACGCGGGAGGCCCCGACTCCGCGGTCCCCTTCAACGCCCCTGCCGACGGAGACTATTTCCTCCAGATCCGGGACCACCTGCACAAGGGCGGCGTCGGGTTCGTCTATCGCATCGAGTTCATGACGGTGAAGCCCTCCGTCTACACCCACATCCCGGCCTACGATCGCGAGCCGCGCGACCAGATCCGCCAGTGGATCGTCGTGCCGAAGGGCAACCGGTTCGCCACGTGGATCCGGACGAACCGCCAGGGCTTCAGCGGCGCGCTCGACCTGAAGTTCGAGGGGCTGCCCGAAGGGATCACGGTCCACGCCGACCCGGTCGCGGGTGAGGTCGACCGCGTGATCGCCGTATTCGAGGCGGCGTCCGACGCGAAGGTCGCCGGGTCGCTCATCGACGTCGTCGCGAAGAGCGCCGACGGCAAGGTCGAGGGCGGCTTCCGCCAGGACGTCAACCTCGTCTACGGGCCGCCGAACAACACGATCTACTACGGCACGCGCGCGAACAAGCTCGCGGTCGCGGTCGCCGAAGAGGCGCCGTTCACGCTGAACCTCGTCGAGCCCAAGGTCCCGATCGTCCAGAACGGCTCGATGAACTTGAAGATCGTCGCCGACCGGAAGAAGGACTTCACGGCGCCGATCGAGCTCCGCTTCCTCTGGTCGCCCCCCGGCATCGGCGCGCAGGGGACGGTGACGATCCCGCAGGGCCAGAACGAGATCCTCTACCCCATCAACGCGAACGGCAACGCCGCGACCAAGACGTGGAAGATCGCGGTGATCGGCTCCGCGCCCGGCGCCAACGGTGTCGTCTGGGTGTCGTCGCAGCTCGCGCCCCTCACCGTGGCGCCGCCGTTCGTCGCGATGAAGATCGCGATGACGGCCGTCGAACAGGGCGGAGCAGTCGACGTCGTCTGCAAGCTGGAGCAGCTCCGGCCGTTCGAGGGCAAGGCGAAGGTCGGCATCTACGGCCTCCCGCCCGCCGTCGTCGCCGAGCCCGCCGAGAAGGAGATCACGAAGGACGACACGGAAGTGGTCTTCCACGTGAAGACCGCCGCCAACAGCCCCGCCGGACAGCACAAGTCGATCTTCGCCCAGGTGCTCGTCCCCGGCGAGGGCGACACGATGGCCCACAGCGTCGGCAGCGGCGGCACCCTGCGCATCGACGTTCCGCGCGCGCCGAAGAAGGAGACGGCGGCGAAGCCGGGCGAGGCCGCGAAGCCCGCCGAAGCCGCCAAGGCGCCCAAGGCCGAAGACAAGTCGAAGGAAGGAAACAAGTAGATGAGACAGCTGACGGCGTTTGCCCTGGCCGCGCTCCTCGCCGCACCGGCGGCGGCCGGCGACAAGGAACCGCCCGCGGTCAGCGTCTACCCCGCCGAGATCGAGCTCTCGACGGCGCGCGACCGGCAGTCCTTCGTCGTCCAGCTCACCGCGCCCGACGGCATCACGCGGGACGTCACCGACGAGGCGAAGGTCGAGATCCCGAAGAACCTGGTGGACCGCAAGGGCAACGTCCTCGCGCCGAAGGCCGACGGCGCGGGCGAGATGACCGTCACGGTCGCGGGCCGCGTCATCCGCGTCCCGATCGCCGTCAAACAGGCGGCGGAGGATCGCCCGATCAGCTTCAAGCTCGACGTCATGCCCGTCTTCATGCGCGCCGGCTGCAACACGGGCGCCTGCCACGGGGCGGCGCGCGGCAAGGACGGCTTCCGCCTGTCGCTCTTCGGGTTCGACCCCGACGGCGACTGGTTCCGCCTGACGCGCGAGATGTCGGGCCGCCGCATCAGCGTGGCGATCCCCGAGGAGTGCCTCCTGCTCGAGAAGTCGACCGGCACCGTCCAGCACAGCGGCGGCGAGCGGTTCAAGACGAAGACCGAGCTCTACGACGCGCTGCTCCGGTGGCTGAACGCCGGCGCCCCTAAAGACGGGGCCGACGTCGCGAAGCCGATCGCCCTCGAGTTCTTTCCGCCCAAGCTCGTCCTCGAAGGCGAAGGCGCGAGCCAGCGCATGACGGTCCGCGCGAAGTACTCGGACGGCACCGACCGCGACGTCACCTCCCTCGCCCGCTACATGACCAGCAACGACGTCTCCGCGAAGATCGACGACGACGGCCGGGTGACCGCCGGCGCCCGGGGCGAGGCGTATGTCTTCGCCCGGTTCGCCACGTTCACCGTCGGCGCCCAGGCGATCGTGATCCCCAAGGGGATCCAGTACGAGTGGACGAAGGTCCCCGAGAAGAATTTCATCGACACGCTGGTCTTCAACAAGCTGAAGAACCTGCGGATGCTGCCGAGCGAGATCTGCACGGACGAGACGTTCCTCCGCCGCGCGTACCTGGACATCATCGGCGTCCTCCCCGCGCGCGAGGACTACGACAAGTTCATGGCCGACAAGGCGAACGACCGGCGAGAGAAGCTGGTCGACGACCTCCTGAGCCGGAAGGAGTTCTCCGAGCTCTGGGTGATGAAGTGGGCGGAGCTGCTCCAGATCCGCACCGACGACAACCGCCAGGTGAGCTACAAGACCGCGCTCGGCTACTTCAACTGGCTCCAGCAGCGCGTCGAGGACAACGTCCCGTTCAACGTGATGATCCAGGAGCTGCTCAGCGCAAGCGGCGGCACGTTCAACCTCCCGGCGACGACCTACTACCAGATCGAGCGCGACACCCTCAAGCTCGCCGAGAACACCGCCCAGATCTTCATGGGCATGCGCATCCAGTGCGCGCAGTGCCACAACCATCCGTTCGACCGCTGGACGATGGACGACTACTACAGCTTCGCCGCGTTCTTCAGCCAGATCGGGCGCAAGAACGCAGAGGACCCGCGGGAACGGATCGTCTTCGACCGCGCCGAGGGCGAGGTGAAACACCCGGTCGGCGGCCGGACGATGATGCCGAAGTTCCTGGGCGGCAATTCGCCCGACGTGAAGGGCAAGGACCGTCGCGAGGTGCTCGCCGAGTGGCTCGCGTCGCCCGAGAACCCCTACTTCGCGACGAACCTCGCGAACATCGTCTGGGCCCACTTCTTCGGCAGCGGCATCATCGAGCCGGTCGACGACGTCCGCGTCTCGAACCCGGCCAGCAACCCCGAGCTGCTCGACGCGCTCGCGAAGAAGTTCACGTCGTACAAGTACGACTTCAAGAAGCTGGTCCGCGACATCTGCACGTCGCGCACCTACCAGCTCTCGACGAAGGCGAACGCGACGAACGAGTCCGACACGCGCAACTTCTCCAAGGGGCCGATCCGCCGGATCCGCGCCGAGGTGCTGCTCGACGTCATCTCGCAGGTGACCGACACGCCGAACAAGTTCCGCGGCCTCCCGCTCGGCGCCCGCGCGGTGCAGATCGCCGACGGCAAGACCTCGAACTACTTCCTGACGACGTTCGGCCGCGCGACCCGCGCGACGGTCTGCTCGTGCGAGGTGAAGATGGAGCCCAACCTGTCGCAGGCGCTCCACCTGCTCAACGGCGACACGGTCAACGCCCGGATCGTCCAGGGCAGCCTCGTGAAGAAGCTCCTCGACGGCGGCAAGAAGGCGTCCGAGGTGCTCGACGAGCTCTACATCCGGTGCCTGGGCCGCAAGCCCGCGGACGAGGAAGCGCGCAAGATCCTTCCGCAGGTCGACGCGCAGGACAAGAAGGTCCTTCAGCAGAACCTGGAGGACGTCTTCTGGGCCCTCCTCAACGCCAACGAATTCATCTTTAATCACTAAGCCACGATGAACGCCGCGATCCGCATCTTCGGGGTCCTGGTCCTGTCTGCTCCGTGGCTCCGTGTCTCCGTGGCACAGGAGAGCGCGGTCACGTTCCAGGATCATGTCCTCCCGATCTTCGCGACCCATTGCAACGGGTGCCACAACGCGGACAAGAAGAAGGGCGACCTCGACCTGACGAGCTACTCCGCCGCGTTGGCGGGCGGCGGGTCGGGGGAACTCGCCGCGTCGGGCGATTCGGCCGGCAGCATGCTCTTCAAGGTCATCGCCCACCTGTCCGACCCGAAGATGCCGCCGAAGAAGCCGAAGATCTCCGACGCGGAGATCCTCACGATCAAGAAGTGGATCGACGGCGGCCTGATCGACGCGCCGGGCGGCAAGGCGAAGAAGTCGAAGGGTCCGGCGGTCGACCTCACGCTCAAGGCGGGCGCGACCGGCAAGCCCAAAGGCCCTGCCGCGATGCCCCAGGACCTGCTCCTCGAGCCGACGATCCGGACCACGAAGGCGGAGGCGGTCACCGCCTTGGCGACGAGCCCGTGGGCGCCGCTGGCCGCCGTCGCCGGCCAGCACCAGGTGCTGCTCTACAACACCGACACCCTCGAGCTTGCGGGCATCCTGCCCTTCCCCGAGCGGCGGCCGACGGTCCTCCGGTTCAGCCGGAACGGCTCGATCCTGCTCGCGGCCGGCGGCCAGGGGGCGAAGATCGGCCGCGTGGTGCTCTACGACGTGAAGAGCGGCGACCGCGCGACCGAGATCGGCGAGGAATTCGACCAGGTCCTCGCGGCCGACTTGAGCCCCGACCAGGGCCTCGTCGCGTTCGGCGGCCCCGGGAAGCTCGTCAAGATCTACGACACGAAGGACGGCAGCCTCGAGCACTCGATCAAGAAGCACACCGACTGGGTGACCGCGCTGGAGTTCAGCCCCGACGGCGCGCTGCTCGCGTCGGGCGACCGCAGCGGCGGCCTTCACGTCTGGGAGGCGAAGACGGGCCGGATCCTCTACACGCTCACGGGCCACAAGGGCGCGATCACCGACCTCAGCTGGCGCGCCGACGCGAACCTGCTGGCGTCGTCGAGCGAGGACGGCCAGGTCATCCTCTGGGAGATGGCCGGCGGCACGCGCGCGAAGGGCTGGGCCGCCCATCCGGCGACGGCGTGCGTGAAGTACGCGATGGACGGCCGGCTCGTGACGTGCGGCCGCGACATGCTGGTCCGCACGTGGGACGGGAACGGGGCGAAGCAGAAGGATTTCGAAGCGTTCGCCGACCTGGCGCTGCGGGCGGTGTTCACCCACGACGGCGCCCGCGTCATCGCCGGCGACTGGACGGGCGAGATCCGGGTCTGGAACGCCGCCGACGCGAAGCGGGTCGGCCAGCTCAGCACGAATCCCCCGCCGCTCGCCGAGCGCGTGGCGGCCGATCAGAAGGCTCTGGAGGCCGCGGAGGCCGAGTCGGCCAAGGCGGCCGCGGCGCTCGCGGCGGCCGAGCAGGCGTTCAAGGCCGCCGAAGCCGGAGAGAAGCCGGCCGACGCCACGCCGGTAACCCAGGCGAGGCAGGCGGCGGAATCGGCGGCCGCCAGGCTGGCACAGGCGAAGAACCGCGTCGCGCTGGACAAGGCGGCCGAGTTCAACGTCCAGGTCCACGCCGCGAAGCGAGATCTGGCCAAGGTCCAGGCCGAGCAGGAGGCGCTGAACGCCAAGGCCGAGGCGGCGCGCCACGCGGCCGCGGACGCCGAGTCCAAGGCCAAGGCGGGCGAACAGGCCGTCGGGGCCGCCCAGGCGAAGATCAAGCCGGCCCAGGCCGCGCTGGCGGAGGCCCAGGCGGGCCCGGCGAAGGCCGAAGCCGTCCAGAAGGCCGCCCTGAAGGTCCAGGCCGACAAGGAGGCCGTCGCGGCCCAGGCGCAGGCCTTGGCGGCTCAGCTGGCGGATTCGGCCGGGAAGGCCGCCGACGATAACCTCACCCGGGCCGCAGCCCGGGCCAAGGAAGCGGCCGACCTGGTGGCCAAGGACGCCGCCGACGCCAAGGCGGCCGCCGCCGCGCGCACGGCCGACGTCGAGAAGGCCCGCGCCGCCGTTACGGTCGCCGAGAAGGCCTTGGCCGACGCCCAGGCGGGCGCCGATCAGGCCATCAAGAATGCCGCCGCCCTCAAGACCGCCGCCAAGGCCTCCGCGGACGGGGTCGCCCCCGCCCAGGCCCAGGCCGACGCCTTCAAGCCCAAGGTCGACGCCGCCCGCGCCAAGGTCGAGGCGCTGAAGGCCGACTACCTCAAGCTCAAGCCCAAATCCCCGTAACGGAACAAAAAAGACCGTCGTTTTTGTTCCAGGGTTTCCCTGTTGGCGGCAGGTTCTTCTCTTTGCTAAACTCTCCATCTGCCCCGACGGACACCGAGGAGCGTGATGGCAACCGACCCGGACTCTCCAGACGGCACCGTGATTGCGGTTGTTTCCGCCGCCAACGCCCTCGAATCGGCCGCAGTCCTCCTGCGTGAAGTCTCTCCGAACGCCCCGGTGTCGATCGTCTACCTCGACTCCCAGTCCACGGACTCGACGCGCAAGCTCGTCATGCGCCTTTCCGGAGCCACCCCGCTCCAGGTCTCGCTGGCGGTCTCCGGACAGCAGTTGAATCCCGGCCACGTCTTCGTGATCCCCCCGGGAGTGGGCGTCGTGGTCCAGGAGGGCGTCCTGACCTTCGAGCCGCTCACCTCGCGCCATCCGGCGATCCTCGACCGGCTCCTGTCCTCGGTCGCGGGGGAACGGTCGATCGCCGTCGTCCTCTCGGCGTCCGACGGCGACGGCCTCGAGGGGCTGCGGGCCTTGAAAGCCGCCGGGGGCGTCACGCTGGTGCGGGAGCCGGAGGACCGTCAGACGGACGATCTGGTCGCCACCGCGATCTCCGCCGGACTGGCCGACCGGGTCTTGCCGCCCGTGGACATCGGACGGGCGATCCCCGAGCTGGCGGCCGCGCTGGCCCCGTCGCGCGCCCGCCGTCCGCTGGCGATGGAGGTGCTTCAGCCCATCCTCCGAAAGCTGCTGGAAAAGACCGGCGTCGATTTCTCCGGCTACCGGCCGGGAACCCTGCAGCGCCGCGTCGCCCGCCGGATGGCGCTGCTGGGCGTGACCGATCCGGGCGAGTTTGTCCGGCTCCTCGTGGCGCGCCCGGTCGAGATCGAGGAACTCTTCGAAGACCTCCTCATCCACGTCACCAGCTTCTTCCGGGGCGGGGAGACCTACGAGACGCTCGTCAAGTCGGTGATCCCGGACCTCGTGAGAACCCGGAAGCCGCCGGACGGGATCCGGGTCTGGGTCCCCGGATGCTCGACCGGCGAGGAAGTCTACTCGGTCGCCATGCTGCTCCTCGAAGCGATCGAACGGGCGCGCGTCGCCTGCCCCATCCAGATCTTCGCCAGCGACATCAGCGACCGGGCGCTTGCCCGGGCCCGCGAAGGGCACTATCCCGAGACGATCCGCGAGTCGGTGTCCGACGAGCGGCTGCGGAAGTACTTCACCCGCACCGATCGGGGCTACCAGGTCGTCAAGCGGATGCGGGAGCTCTGCATCTTCGTCCGCCACGACCTGACGCGCAACCCGTCGTTCTCGCGCATGGACCTGGTGAGCTGCCGGAACCTGCTGATCTACTTCGACGAGGAGCTCCAGAAGCGGGCGCTCAGCGTCTTCCACTTCGCGCTCCGCCCCGGCGGCCATCTGCTCCTGGGCGAGAGCGAAACCCTCGACGGCGTCGCCCACAACTTCGACCGGTACGGGAAGGTGGGCAAGATCTACGTCCGCAGGACCGGGGACCCCTCGGTCGTCGGCGCTCTCTTCGCCAGCCCGTTCCCTCGGACGCCGTCGGGACTTCCGCCGGTCGGTCCGCTCCCCGGACGCGCCGCACAGGGTGACGTCGAGCGCCACGCGACGGAGCTGCTGCTGTCCCACCACGTCCCGGCCGCGTTCCTCGTCAACGAGCGGCTCGACATCCTCCATCTCTGGGGACCGACGTCGCAGTTCATCGCTCCTTCGCCGGGGAAACCCGAGCTGAATCTCCTCCGGCTGGTCCGGCCCGATCTCCGAGCCGACGTCCGGATCGCGATCCACCAGGCCAATCGCGAGAGCGAGCCGGCCCGGCGCGAGAGGCTCCGCCTGAAGGGGAAAACCGTCCATCAGGCCGTGAAGATCGAGGTCGAGCCCCTTCCCGTCCGGGAGAATTCCGGAGAACGGTTCTTCCTCGTCCTCCTGACGGAAGCCGAGGCGCCGGCCGTCCGGACGCGCGCCGGCAAGGGCCGCTCCACGGCCGGCCAGAAGGCGCACGAGGCCGAGATCCAGCGGCTCCGCTCCGATCTGGCCTCGTCCATCGAGTACGGCCAGTCGTTCGTGAAGGAATACGAGTCGGTGAACGCGAGCCTCTCTGCGGCGAACGAAGAGATCGTGTCCACCAACGAGGAGCTCCAGTCCACCAACGAGGAGCTCGAGACCGCCAAGGAAGAGCTGCAGGCGGCCAACGAGGAGCTCCTGGCCCAGAACCTGGATCTGTCGCGGCTGAACGCCGACCTCACGAACCTGCTGTCGAGCTCCGAGATCTCCATTCTGCTGCTGGACGGAGAACGGCGGATCCGGCGGAGCACCCCGTACGCCCAGGTGATCTTCGGCATCCTGCCGAACGACCAGGGACGGCACATCGGCGACCTCAAGGCGCCGTTCCGCGACGTGAGCCTCGACCGGCTGCTGACGGAAGTCCTCCGCACCACCGCGCCGCTCAGCCGCGAGGTCCAGGATCAGGACGGGAAATGGCATTCGCTCCAGATCCGTCCCTACCGGGTCGCCTCGGGAAAGATGGACGGAGCGGTGCTGTCGGTCCACGACATCGACGCCATCAAGCGGCGCGAGGAGGAGCGGGCGAAAGCGGAGCTCGCCAACGCGCGGCTCGCGGCGATCGTCGAGTCGTCCGACGACGCGATCATTTCCAAGTCCCTCGACGGCGTCGTCCAGAGCTGGAACCAGGCCGCGCAGCGGCTCTTCGGCTACGCCGCCGACGAGATGGTCGGGAAGTCGATCCTCACGATCATCCCCGAGGAACGCCGGGACGAGGAGCGGGAGATCCTCTCGCGGCTCCTCCGCGGCGAGCGGATCGACCACTTCGAGACGGACCGACGCCGGAAGGACGGATCGCTCATCGACATCTCCCTGACCGTCTCGCCCGTCCGCGATTCGACCGGCCGGATCATCGGCGCCTCGAAGGTCGCCCGCGACATCACCCGCCTCAAGCACCAGCAGTCCGATCTGAGCCGCGAGGTCGGTGAGCGGCGCAAGGCCGAGGATCGGATCCGCGACCTCAACCAGACCCTCGAGGGCCGGGTGCGCGAGCGGACCGCCGAGCTCGAGGCGTTCTCCTACTCCATCGCCCACGACCTGCGCGGGCCGCTGCGGTCCATCCATCGCTTCAGCGACCTCCTCGGCGAAGACTACGCCGAGAAGCTCGACGAGGTAGGCCGGGACTACCTGAAGCGTCTGGCCGAAGGCGCCGCGCGGATGGACCGGTTGATCGACGATCTGCTCGACTACAGCAGGGTGGCGCGGGCCGACATCCGCCCTCATGCGGTCGACCTGAACGCCCTTTGCGCGGAGGTCCGGCACGAGCTCGCCGGCGACATTGCGGAACGAAAGGGCCGGCTCATCGTCCATCCCGACCTGCCGGGCGTGATGGGCGACCGTCTCCTCCTCCGCCAGGCGCTGATCAATCTCGTCTCCAACGCACTCAAGTTCGTCGCTCCGGGGACCGCGCCCGAAGTGATGATCACCGCGGAGCCGCGCCCCGGCGCCGTCCGGATCCGGATCCAGGACAACGGGATCGGCATTCCGCAGGACTACCACGGCCGGGTCTTCCGCATCTTCGAGCGGCTCAATCCGCCGGAGGCCTTTCCGGGGACGGGCGTGGGCCTGGCCATCGTCAAGAAGGCGGTGGAGCGGATGGACGGCACGCTGGGCCTCGACAGCGAGCCCGGCCGCGGCAGCACGTTCTGGATCGAGCTGCCCATTTCCCGCTAGAGAAGCCAAATCGCGTCACGGAACTCCCCTTCGGGAGTCCGCAAGGTCGTGTGCTTCCTTGTCCTCGTCTGCCTGCTCGCCCAGGAGCCGCCCCCGCCGCCCGACTTCCTCAACCAGAAGCGGCCGCTGCCCGAGGAGACGCTGAAGAGGAAAGCCGAGAATTGGTACGCCACGGGCATCCCGACGATCGGAGTCGACCCCGAGGTCGGGCCCATCTTCGGCGCCCAGGTGCAGATCTTCGACAACGGCGAGCGGTCGAGTCCCTTCTTCGCCTACTCTCCCTACCGCCGCCAGATCGGCGCCGGCGCGATGGCCGGCACGGAGGGCAACTTCTGGTCGGCCTTCGTGACCTATGACCAGCCCTATCTCGACGACAGCCCCTGGCGGGTGAGGAGCTACGTGGGGGCCACCGCCAGCAAGGAGCGGAAGTACTTCGGCACCGGCGAGCAGACCCTGGACCGGCTTCACTACCCCGGCGCCGACCGAACCTTTAGCCATTTCGACGACTTCGAGAACGCGATCGAACAGAACGTCGGCGGGGTCACGTGGGCGCACTACAACGAGTACCAGCAGCGGATCCTCCTCGGCGCCTTCAACCTCGAGTACGATTTGATGGGCGGTCTCCTCCGCCCTCTGATCGGCGTCCAGTTTGGACGCATCGGCGTGACCGACTACACCGGCCGCCAGGAGAACGGCGCGGTCATCCAGGAGACGAAGCTCGCGGAAGACAACCGACTCGGCAAGATCCGCGGCTTCGAGGGCGGCTGGGACAACAACCTCCGCATCGGGCTGTCGTACGACAGCCGCAACTACGAGCCCGATCCGACGTCGGGGATCCTGGCCCAGGCGTTCCTCTCGGGAGCGATGCGGCCCCTCGGGTCGGAGTTCAACTACGGCGTGTCGACGCTCGGACTGACCGCCTACGTGCCTCCCTTCCCCGACTACGACCGGCTGGTGGCGGTCGGCAACGCCCTGGCGGCCTTCCGATTCGGCGACGTCCCGTTCTACGCGATGAACCGGCTCTCCCTGCCCAAGGACGAGGTCCGGACCGGCCTGGGCGGCTTCCCCACGCTTCGGGGCTACAACACCAACCGCTTCGTCGGCCGGACGACGCTCAACCTCAATGCGGAGCTGAGGTGGAGCTTCGCGGAGTTCACCCTGTGGGACCAGCGCCTGAAGACCGCGGTCGCGCCCTTCGTGGACACCGGCCGGGTGTTCGACACGATCGGCGCCTTCTCGACGGAGCGCTGGAAGACCTCCTGGGGAATCGGCTTCCGGCTGGCGTGGAATCTCGCCACGGTCATCAGCTTCGACTACAGCATCAGCCCCGAGGGCAGCCTCTTTTTCATGCAGCTGGGCCAGCCGTTCTGAAGCCTAGGGTAGGAACACATCTCCGTGTCTCTGTGGTGCATTCCGAAACGATCGACCCCCTCCGGCGACTGTACTTTCGACGTCCTCCGCAACCACGGGAATAAGGAGCGGGACCCGGGTGTCCTACTGGGGACATTTCCGCATGCCGCGCTGCAACGCCCTCCTCCCGGGAACGTATAAATATTACGGTAACCGAACTATCAGGTTACCGAAATAGATGGGCAACGCCGAGAAGCTCGACCTCCTGCTCCACCGGTTCCTGTCCGGGTTCTTCGCGATCCCGGCCCGGCAGCCGGCGTCCGGCGCCATCACGTTCGCCCAGATGCGCGTCCTCTGGACCCTGGCCAACAACGGCCGCTTCGCCACCCCCGGAGAGATCGCCGAGCGCCTGGGCGTCACCTCCTCCACCGCCACGGGACTCGTCGAACGGCTCGCCGACGGCGGCTACCTCTCCCGCTCGCATTCGACCGAAGACCGGCGCCAGGTCCTCCTCAAGCTTCTTCCCAAAGGCCGGCGCCTCATGGACGGCTTCCGAAGGCAGCGCCGGTCGCGACTCAAAAACCTGATGGCCCGGCTCGGAACCGACGACCTCGCCCGCATGACCGGCGCTCTCGAAACCCTCAACGACATCCTGGGACGGACCCGATGAAACGAGCGATCCTCTTCCTGGCCCTCGCGGGGTGCGCCGACATCGACGCCGCCCGCCTGGCGCAGGACCCCGACAACCGCCGCAACGGCGAGCGGACCGTCTCCGCCACCGAGGCCGGTCTCGGCACCGGGTCCACCCTCTCCGTCGAGAAAGGCGTCGCCATCGCCCTCAAGCACCACCCCTCGGTCGCCGTCGGCCGCGCCCGCGTCGAGGCCGCCGACGCCAAGCTCGAACAGGTCCTCGCCGGCTACCTCCCCAAGATCTCCGTCTCCGCCGACTACCGCTGGGAACGGGCCGGCGGCGCCGGGACGCTGAAACCCAGCGGCGATACGATCGGCCACACGAACATCCTCCAGACCACCGGCGGCAGCCTCACGCTCTCGCAGCTGATCTACGACTTCGGCAAGACCGATGCCTTCCGCCGTCAGGCCTTCTCCAACTTCGTCGCCGCCCAGGCCGACCTCGCGTCCTCCGAGAACGACGTGGTCTTCAGCTTCAAGCAGGCTTTCTTCGACCTCCTCAAGCAGGAGGAGCTCGTGCGCGTCGGCGAAGAAACCGTCCGCCAGTTCGAAAAGCGCCTCGAGCAGGCCAAGGGCTTCGTCGATGCCGGCTCGCGCCAGAAATACGACGTCACCAAGGCGCAGGTCGACCTCGGCACCGCTCAGCTCACGCTCGTCAAGGCCCGCACCGCGCTCGTCGTCGCGAAGGCCGTCCTCAACACGTCGCTCGGCCTCGCGTCCGACCCCGCCTACACGATCGACAAGCCTGCCGCCGCGGGGACCTGGGCCATGACCTTCGACGACGCCGTCGAGGCCGCCCGGCTCTACCACCCGCGCCTCCAGGGCTTCCTCCTGCGCGAGAACGCCGCGCGGGCCGCGATCGACGCCGCGATCGCCGACTTCTACCCCCAGCTCTCGCTCACGGCGTCGTTCTCCTGGTCGGGCGCGCTCACCCCGATGAACTGGTTCTCGTTCCTTGGGCCGGCGCTCAACTGGCTGATCTTCAGCGGATGGGACAAGACCGGCGCCCTCCACGGCACCGTCGCGGCGCTCCGCGAGGCGTACGCCAACCGCGCCCTCGAGGAGCAGCTGATCTACCTCGATCTCCGCCAGGGCTACTCCGGGCTCGAGGACACGCGCGAAAGCCTCCGCATCGCCGCGCTGACGGTGAAGCAGGCGGAGGAAACGTTCGAGCTCGCCACCGGCCGGTGGCAGGTCGGACGGGCATCGTCGGTCGAGCTCACCGACGCCCAGGTCGCCCTCGCCAACGCCCGCGCCGCCGAGATCCAGGCGCGCTACGACTTCGAGATTTCCATCGCCGCGATCGAACGCTCCATCGGAGGCAACCGCAAGCCATGAACCCTTTTGTTGGCCACGGAGGACACAGAGACCACAGAGAAGAAGTTCTCTGCGTCCCGGTCCGGACACAGAGAATGTGCTCCGTGTCCTCTGTGTCCTCTGTGGCCAATCCACTTCTGAGAGGACTATGAAGAAACTCATCGTGTTCGTCCTGCTGATCGCCGCCGGAGGCGGAGCCACCTGGTGGTTCTTCTTCCGCAACGCCGACTCGGGCCCGAAGTACCGCACCGGGAAGGTCGAGCGCGGCGACCTGCGCGTCGTCGTCGCCGCCACGGGCACCGTGCAGCCCTACCTCCTGGTCCAGGTCGGCACCCAGGTCACCGGCACGATCCAGAAGCTCCACGTCGACTTCAACTCGCAGGTCAAGAAGGGCGAACTCGTCGCCCAGATCGACCCCGCGCCGTTCCAGGCCAAGGTCGACCAGGACAAGGCCAACGTCGTGAAGGCGCAGTCCGACGTCCTCCGCGTCAAGGCGCAGCTCGCCCAGGCCGAGAAGGAGCTCGCCCGGTCGAAGGAGCTCCAGAAGAAGGACCTGATCTCCGGGTCCGATCTCGACGCCGCGATCGCGACATTCGACTCGCTTGCCGCCCAGGTTAAGGTCGCCGAGGCCACCGTCGTCCAGACGCAGGCCGCTCTCGAGAGCTCGAACGTCAACCTCAACTACACCAAGATCATCTCCCCCATCGACGGCATCGTCATCTCGCGGAACGTCGACGTCGGCCAGACCGTCGCCGCGAGCCTCCAGGCGCCGACCATCTACGTCATCGCCGACGACATGAAGCAGGTCCAGGTCCAGGCAAGCGTCGCCGAAGCCGACATCGGGCGCATCAAGGAGAACATGGACGTCACGTTTACGGTCGACTCCCACAAGAACGACCGGTTCAAGGGCAAAGTCGCGCAGATCCGCCTCTCCCCCACCACCGTGCAGAACGTCGTGACGTACACGGTGATGATCGGCGCCGAGAATCCGGGGGGCAAGCTGCTGCCGGGGATGACGGCGAACTGCTCGTTCGAGATCGACAACTTCAAGGACATCCTCAAGATCCCCAACGCGGCGCTGCGGTTCACGCCGCCGGTCGAGCCGACCGCGGCGGCGGCCGCAGCCGCTCCTGCCCCCGCGGCCGCGGGGTCCGGCACCCCGCCTCCGCGCCGGCGCCAGCTGCAGAGCCGCGTGTGGGTCATGGGTCCCGCGGGCCCGGTCGCGATGCAGGTCGCCGCCGACGCCACGGACGGCACGTGGACGCGGATGACGTCGGGCGACCTCAAGGAGGGCCAAGAGGTCCTCGTCGGGATGATCTTCGAAGGCAGCGATCCGGCCCAGACGACGAATCCGTTCGCGCCGCCGTTCCGCGGCGGCCAGGCCGGCCGGGGGATGAGATAACCGTTGTTCAGGCCCCAAGGGGCCTGAACGTGAGAATAGAGACTAAAGAATAGAGAATGGAAAATGGACCGATGACCCTCGCAGATCCGGCGGGCTCTATTCTCTATTCTTTATCCTCTATTCTCGCTATCGGGCGTCAGAGGAGCTTAAGCGATCAGTCATGAGCGGCAACGTCATTGAGATTGAGCAACTCCACAAGACTTACCACGTGGGCGAGGTGGACCTCCACGTCCTGAAAGGCGTCTCGGTCACCATCGGGCGCGGGGAGATGGTCGCGATCATGGGCGCGTCGGGGTCGGGCAAGACGACGCTGATGAACATCATCGGCTGCATGGACCGCCCGAGCGAGGGCAAGTACGTCCTCGACGGCGAGGAGATCTCGAAGATGGAGCCGGACCGGCTCGCCTACATCCGGAACCGGAAGTTCGGCTTCGTTTTCCAGAGCTTCAACCTGCTCGCGCGGACGTCGGCGGTGGAGAACGTGGAGCTCCCGCTGCTCTACTGGCACAAGCTGAAGCACGCGGAGCGGACGGACCGGGCGATGACGTCGCTGACGCGGGTGGGCCTCGCCGATCGGGTGAAGCACCATCCGAGCCAGCTCTCGGGCGGCCAGCAGCAGCGCGTCGCGATCGCGCGGGCGCTGGTGACGCAGCCGCAGATCCTGCTCGCCGACGAGCCGACGGGCAACCTCGACAGCAAGTCGGAGCGCGAGGTGATGGAGCTGTTCCATGAGCTGCACCGCTCGGGCTTGACCGTGATCCTCGTGACGCACAACCAGGAGATCGCCGATCACGCGCAGCGGACGATCCGGATCCGCGACGGGCTGATCCTGGAGGGCGCGGCATGAACCCGTTCGCGTCGATCCTCCTGTCGGTCCGAGCGCTCGGCCGGAACAAGGTCCGGACGTTCCTGACGATGCTGGGCATCGTGATCGGGATCGCGTCGGTGATCGCGATGGTGGCGATCGGCCAGGGGGCGTCGAAGAAGATCGAGGCGCAGATCAACTCGATGGGCCGCAACCTGCTGATGGTGCTGCCCGGCGCGATGTCCTCCGGCGGCTTCTCGATGGGCTCGGGCAGCGTGACGACGCTGACGCCCGACGACGGGCTGGCGATCAAGAAGGAAGTTTCGGCGGTCGAGTCCATGACGCCGGTCGTGCGCGCCCGCGGGTTGCAGCTGGTGGTCGGGAGTCTGAACTGGGCTCCGAACCAGATCATGGGGGTGAGTCCGGCGTTCACGGAGGTGCGCGACTGGCCGGTGGACGAAGGGAGCTTCTTCACGGAGCAGGATGTCTTCTCGGCGTCGAAGGTCTGCGTCCTCGGCAAGACCGTGGCGGAAAACCTGTTCCAGGGCGAGTCGCCGATCGATCACGTGATCCGGGTGAAGAACATGCCGTTCAAGGTCGTGGGGGTCCTGGCGCGCAAGGGGACGAGCGCGATGGGCCAGGACCAGGACGATCTCATGCTGTGTCCGTGGCCGACGGTGAAGATGGTGCTGCAGGGGTCGGCCTTTCACAACATCGACTACCTGCTCGTGTCGGCCAACACGGCCGGCGAGCTGCCCGAGGCGGTGTCGGACATCACGAGCCTGCTCCGGCAGCGCCACCGGCTCCGGGAGAGCGAGACGTCGGACTTCCGGATCATGCTGATGAGCGAGATGATGTCGACGGCGAGCGAGAGCACGACGACGATGACGAAGCTGCTGCTGATGATCGCGTCGATTTCGCTCCTGGTCGGCGGCATCGGGATCATGAACATCATGCTGGTGTCGGTCGTGGAGCGGACGAAGGAGATCGGCTTGCGGATGGCGGTGGGCGCGCGCCGTCAGGACATCCTGATGCAGTTCCTGATGGAGTCGGTCGTCCTCTCGTCGATTGCGGGCCTGATCGGCATGGCGCTGGGCGCGAGCTCGGCGATCCTGATTTCGAAGACGCTGAACTGGCCGACGCTCATCGCCCCCGGGGCGATCGTCGCATCCTTCGCCTTCTCGTGCGTCGTCGGCGTGTTCTTCGGCTTCTACCCTGCCTTGCGGGCCTCGCGGTTGGATCCGATCGAGGCGCTGCGATACGAATGACGCTGTTGTCGTTGGCCTTCGGAGGGCTCTCCGCCTACGTTCTATTTGCCCTCATCGTCGTCGCCGCGATCCTGATCTGGTTCTTCGGAGGCAAGCCGCCAAGCGGAAGATCGCACTGCCGTGGTTAGCTACTTTCCAGACGAGACGGCGCCGACGCCGCTCAACCCGAAGGCAGCCCAGCGGGCAATGGGGGCGTTCTTCTGGAGCATCGTGACCTGCGCGGCCCGCAGCGCCGAAGCGGGGTCCGAGGACTCGGCCAGGCTCTTGTGGAAGAGCGTCATCAGCTCCATCGTCGCGTCGTTCTCCACCGTCCACAGGCTCCCGATGACGTTCGGAACGCCGGCCACCTGGAACGCTCGCGTCAACCCCGTCACTTCGTCCCCGCCGGAGAAGTCGCCGACCGACGACACACAGGCGCTCATCACGATTAGCCGCGTCTTCGGCAGCCGCATCCCGTAGATGTCCTTCGCCGTCAGCAGCATCTTCCGCGGATCGGTGCCCGCGAACTGCAGCCCGGAGTCCAGGGGAACCCAGGGATTGTAGTAGCCGTGCGACGAGACGTGGATCACCCCGGCGTTCCCCGCATGCTCCTTGAAGGCGGCCACCGTCGCCGCTTCCTTCAGCACGACCTTCGCCTGCGGGTACTGCACCTTCAACCCTGCCGTCTCCGTCTTCGCGAACGGCGACTTCGGATCGTCGGAAAGAATGGGGTCGAACAGCAGCGTCCCCTCCGCCGATTCCACCCGGCGCCGACGCGTCCCCACGTACGCGCTCGCGCTCGGCGCGTACAGGACCTCCCGGCCTTCGATCAGGTACCGCGCGCCGTCGTGCAGCGCCTGGAACGGCACATAGTGCAGTTCCCGATGGGGCACGATCACCACCCGCTTCCCTTCCGGCAGCTTCGCCGCCACCGGCTTCCAGATCAGGTCGTTCAGGCGCTTCGAATCCTGGATCGCCGTCGTCCGCGCCGCCAGGCCGCTCGCCTTGTCCCTCAGAATGGCGCTCTGGCGGTAGACCGTGCTGATCAGCTCGATGATGCTGTCCCGAAGCTCCTTGGGCGTGACCGGGATCGACACGAAGTCCGACTTGCCGCCCGCGATCACCCACGCGAGGAGACGGTCCGGCAGAGCGTAGTAGACGACCGCGCAGACGTCCTGGCACTCCTTCGCCAGGCTGGGCAGGTCCTGGACCGCGAAGCCCTGGCCGTCCGCCGACTGGGAGCCCATCTCGTCGAGGAACGCGCGCGCCCGCGACCGCTCCGCGATCTCGAACGCGCCGGCCGTGTCGCCCCGGTCGAGCGCCAGGGTCAGCGCCAGCTCATAGGCTTCGTACTTGTTGTCGTTCAGCGTGCGCCGCTGCTGGAAGTCCTTCAGGCTGCCGCGCTCCGTCTCGATCGACTTGAGACACTCGCCGATCAGACGCTGCGCTTCGGCCAGGTCCTTCAAGCCCAGGCGGCACTTCGCCTTGCCGAGCTGCCAGACCCACGCCGACGCCGAGATCTTCGCCGCGACCGCGACCGCGGCGACCCGGTCGTAGGTCTTCTCCGCCTCGGCGTACTGCTTCAGCCCCATCTGCGCGAACGCGATCCCCTTGAGGCAGCTGATCTGCGTGTCGAGCGTGATCCGAAAGTTGCTGCCGACCTCCCTGACCGGCGCCAGCGCCTGCTCGAACGCCTTCAGGGCCGGCTCGTACTTCTCCAGCTGGTTGAGGCAGATGCCCCAGTTCATGAAGTCCGACGGAATGTTCTCGAAGTACCGATGCTCCAGCACGAACTTGGCGATCTCCCTCAGCGTCGGCTCCATCTGGGCCGCCATGCCGGCCTGGCTGAGCGCCCGGGCCATCGCCGACTTCGCGTGATACATGAGCTCGCGGTTCCCGGTCATCTCGCCGATCCGGCCGGCCTCCGCGTGACAGGTGGCCGCGCCGCGAAAGTCGGCGAGCCGCTCGAGGATGTAGCCCTTCTGCACCAGAGCGCTCCCCACCTCCGGCGCCTCCTTGATCTCCCGCGCGAGCTTCTCCGCCTCGAGGGTCGATTCGTAGCACCGCTCCCATTCGCCGCGATGGCGGAGAATCCGGTTGTACACCTTCAGCGCCTCGAAGTGCTGGCCGAGGCTCGAGGCTTTGCCGAGCTCGACGCCCCGCTGGGCCTGAGCGACGGCGGTCTCCGAGTCGCCGCGATCCAACGTGTCGATCGCTCGGAGGGAAAACGCCTCCGGCGGCGCCGCGGTGCCCTTGAACATCGGATCGCACGCGGCCAGGAACGATTCGGGCATCGCCTCGCCGCTCTGCACCAGGACCGGCTTCAGGCCGGTCAGGTAGCTCTCGTTGATCCAGAGCCAGTGCTTCTCCAGGCGCGGCAGGAACCACCCGAGCTCCTTGCGGTCCGCCGCCTGCCTCAGGATGTCGCACAACGTCTCCTGGACCTTGTTGCGGTCGCCGGGACTGAGCCCGCGCATCATTCCCTGTTGAACGGCCTCCAGCATCTCCTTGAAGTTCTTCTCGACCAGCCAGGCATAGAGGAACCGGTCGTAGAACAGTCGCGCGGCGAAGGCATCGGTCATGCCTCCGTGGCGGATGACCGCCTGGTAGTAGTGATTCATCCCCTCCTGAGTGCGGCCGAGTCGGATCAGGCCGATCGAGTAGCTCTTCGTCGCCTCGAAGTCCAGCTTGCCGCCGAGGGCGACGTAGCGGTCCGCGAACGGAACGATGCGGGTGAACTGATTGAACGCTCCCATCACGCCGACGATCTGGCCCAGCAGCTGCTTGTCCTTGGGATTGGCATCCAGCACCGGAGCGACGTCGTCGATCTCGTCGCGCAGCTGGTCGATGATCGACTGGCTGTGAGCCTCGATCGGCGGCTTGGTTTTCAGCGAGCCCTTGCCGTCCGTCTTCCAGGCGCCGGGGTACGTCAGCTCCCCGTACCCGTATCTTCCGACCATGTCCGACTTGATGTAGCCGGCCGTGAGGAGGTCCGTTTTCGGATCGAGTTTGTCCTGAGCGCCGGTCAGGACGAGAGCCGCCAGCAGCGCGCGAAGCATCGATCACCCCCAGGCAATCCCTGATCTCCGGAGTTCAAGGATTCTACTCCGTCCATTCACCCATTTATACCTTGCTCCCGACCCATAACGCCGATACATTTCCCACATCTGACGAGGGAGTGAGGGGCTCGTCTGCGATGACCGTTCGAATCGTTCTAATTCTCCTGGCCTGCGCCGCGACTGCGCTGGGACAGGCCGCGCCGGCCAAGGACCCCGGCCGCGACGCCCGCCGCAAGCTCTTCAAAGAACGCTTCCTCGATCACTTCAACCTCGGCGTCGAAGCCCCCGTCGAGTGGCTCATCGAAACCCGCGAGAAGAACGGCGCCCGGTGGGACTTCAAGGCCCAGTACCTGTCCGGCGGCGCCGGGCTCCCCGAGAAACCCTTCTGGCTCCAGAACGGCAACACCTCCCGCAACTTCGTCAGCGAAGCCCGGCGCGCCGGCAGCGTCCCATGGCTCACCTTCTACGCTCTCGCCGCTTCCGCGCCCGCCCGGTACAAGCCCGGACCCGCAGAAGCCACCGTCGCCAACGCCAAAGTCCCTGCCACCATGAAGGAGTACTTCACCCTCTTCAAGGCCCTCGTCGACGGCGCCGCCAAGGAAGCCCCGTGGCCCGTCATGATCCACATAGAGCCCGACGAATGGTGCCACCTCCTCCTCTCCGGCAACATGGACCCCGCCAAGGTCGACGTCAAGGTCGGCTCCTGCGGTATGGACGAGCTGAAGGGCCTCCCCGACAACCTGATCGGCTGGGCCGCCGCGTTCAAGAAGATCCGCGACCTCTACGCGCCCGCCAACGTCTTCCTCGGCTGCAACCCTTCCGCATTCGATGCCAAGGGCACCATGACCGGCCAGCGCATGGGCGCGACGATGAAGGCCGTCGCCGGCGAGTGGGACTTCGCGGTGTTCGAGACCGGCGACCGCAACAAGGGCCTCGCGGGCCGCACCCCGCCCTACAACCAGGACATCGACCGGACCGGCAACCTCGAGAACCACCTGAACTGGACCGCCGAATTCCACGCCGCGTCCGGCCTCTACGTCTTCATCTGGCAGGTCGCCGCCGGCAACACGTACTTCGCCACCTGCAACAACACGCCGGGCCACTACGGCGACAATCTCGCCCAGATGCTGCTCGAGGACTACCCCAAGAACCCCACGATGTCGCGCTACATCAAGGCCGGCTGCGCCGGCTGGGTGTTCCTCGGCGGCCAGGACCCCGACACGCGCGTCTACGACAACAAGAAGGACGGGATCACCAACCCGCCCGCGATTCCCGGCAACCTCGGCCACAAGTCCGAGTACGCCGACGACGACGGCGGCTACCTGCGCCTTCGCGCCGGCGCCTATTACAAGAAGCCCCTGCCGATCCTCGGGAAGCCGTCGGGGAAACCGACCGAGGCTCCCGTCGCGGCGACGCCGGCGACGAAGACCGCGCCGGCTGGTCCCGCGCCCGCGGCCGCGGTCGCCGCCTGGGACACGAAGCTCCGCGCGGCGCTCGCGGAAGACCTCAAAGCCGGCCGCCGTCCGCGGTTCCAGCTCAAGATCGTCAACCAGCCTGCGGAAGCGACGGCGCTCGACGACGAGGGCGTCATCACGTTCCGCAGCGATGTCGGCAACTTCCCCTGCCGCTGGATGGACCTCACGCTGCAGGACAAGCGCAACCTCGCGGTCGCGCGCATCCGCGACGCCAAGCCCGCCGCCGACCTCTGCCTCGCCGCGTTCTACCAGCTGGCGTGCGGCGACGAGACCGCGGCCGCCGCGCTGCTCAAGGGCGTCCCGCCCGCCGACGCCGAGGACGTCACGTCGGCCTTCAAATAGAAAGGCGATCCCCCTTCCGTTCTCACGGAAGAGGGATCGCCGGTGACTCAGCCGGGTCTACGACTCCCAGTACGGCGAGTAGCCGTAGTGGGTGTAGACGCTGCGGGCGAACGTGCGGTCGGCGGTGCTGGGGAGGTTGTTCTTGTCGTATCCGGGGGCGTCCTTCAGGACGTCCTTGTCCAGATCGACGATGCACCGCTCGAGGGCGCCCTTCTCATTGATCCGGAACTGGAGGGCATCCGTGGGGACCGGGAAGAGCTTGTCTCCCATACCCAGGAAGCCGCCGAACGACAGCACGGCGTAGAGGATGCGGCCTTCGGAGAGATCGAGCATCAGGCTCTCGATCTTGCCCAGGTTCTCGCCTTTCGAGTTCTCGACCTTGCATCCGACGATCTTCGCGGAATCGAGGATCCCGCCCTTGGTGCGCATAAACGTCGTGCTCATGGCAGATCTCCAATGAAAGAACTTGGGAAAGGTCTACCTCCACCCCGAGACGTCTCTCTATGGTAAAGATCCGCTTGGAACGGCCGCCGTTACGACGCGATCGAACGCGCGAGAATCGAGCGGATCTGATCCGCCAGCGTCATGGGATCGAACGGCTTCGGAATCACGTCGAGCGCGCCCATCTTCAAGTACTGCTCGATTTCGTGGGCCTGCACCTTGGCGGTCATGAAGATCACCGGCACGTTCGCCGTCTCGGGGCGGTTCCGCAGCTCTCGGAGCGTCATGGGACCGTCCATGACGGGCATCATGACGTCCAGCAGGATGACCTGCGGGGCGAACGGGCCGACCCTTTCCAGCGCGGCCCGGCCGGACTCGACCGATTCGACGGTGAAGCCGCCGATCGCCTCCAGCGCCACGCGGGCGACTTCCCGGATGTCCTCCTCGTCCTCGACGTGCAGAATCCGTTCCATGGTCCACCTCACCTTGCAGTGGCCGAAAGGTTGACGACGGGGTTCCCGAGGATCGACTTGATCTTCCCCACCAGCTCGTCGTTCGACGTCCTCGACTTCAGCAGCGTCCCCGCCACCGACCGCGCGACCATCTGCGACACCTGGCAGGCCGAGAAGATGATCACCGGCGCGTTCGCGTTCGCGGAGCCCCGGAGTGCGGGCAGGAGCTCGAGGCCCGAGCCGTCCGGGAGGCCGATGTCGAGCAGCAGCAGGTCGAAGCGCTCCTTCCGAATCTCGTTCCGGGCCGCCTCGAGAGAGGCGGCGACCCGGACGTCGGCCGTGTTCTCGAGCGCGGACTTCACCACCTCGTGGATGTCCGCGTCGTCCTCGATATGGAGGATCCGGGGGCGGCCGTCCTTGCGGGACTCGACCGCCTGCTGGAGCGCGGTCTCGAGCTTCGCTTCGTCGATCGGCTTCTCGATCCAGTCGATGATGCCGAAGGCGTCGCCGCTCAGCGAGTGGCGGGCCTCGTCGATGTAGGCGGAGACCACGATCACCGGCAGCTCCCGGGTCTCCGGCTTCTCGCGCAGCGACTTGAGGAGCGAGAGGCCGTTCTCGTCCGGCAGGCCGAGGTCGAGCGTCATCCCGACGTACTTCCGGCGCGCAAGCATCAGGCGCGCTTCGCGCGCGGAGCCGGCGATGTCGGCGCCGAACCCGGCGCAGTCCAGCGTCGCCCGCAGGATCAGGGCGATGTCCTGGTCGTCCTCGCAGATGAGGAGCGTCGGGCGGGCCGCGGGGGCCGTCGCGGACGGCGCGGCGACGATCTTCTCCGGGAACTCGACGCGGAACGTCGACCCGACGCCGAGCTCGCTCGTGAAGGAGATCTTCCCGCCCATTTGTTCGGTCATCGGCTTGCAGATGCTGAGCCCGAGGCCGGTCCCCTGCCCCTGGCGCCCGTCGCTGTTGTCCGCCTGGGCGAACTTCTGGAAGATCCTCGATTTGAATTCCTCGGGCATGCCGCGGCCGCGGTCGGCGACCGAGACCCGGACATTACCGCCCTCGCGGTCGATCGTCACGCGGACGGTCCCGCCGCGGGGCGAGAACTTGGCGGCGTTGGAGAGGAGATTGGTGATCACCTGCATCAGGCGGTCCTCGTCGGCCACCACCAGCGCGCCAGGAGCGTGGTCGTCGAGCTCCATCGTGACTGCGAACGATTGCCCGTAGGCCTTGGTCGCCTCGAGGGTCTTCGCCGCCATCGCGGAAAGGTCCAGCGTCTTCATCCGGTACATCATGCGGCCCGACTCGATCTTGCTGATGTCGAGGATGTCGTTGACCAGCGTGACGAGCCGCTCGCTGTTCTTGCAGGCGATGTCGAGCATGGCGCGCGCCTTGGGCGGGATGGCGCCCGCCACGCCGCCGGCGATGATGCCCAGTGAGCCGCGGATCGAGGTAAGCGGCGTGCGGAGCTCGTGGCTCACGGTCGAGATGAAGTCGTTCTTCATCGACTCGACCTTCCTGCGCTCGGTGACGTCGAACATCACGCCGCGGAGGAGCGCGGGGCGGCCCTCCTCGGCGATGACGGTGACGGCATTGCGCACCCAGATCGTGCGGCCGGCCGCGCTCCGGACCCGGTACTCCTCCTCGAACGGCTTGCCCTCGGCCGTCTTCCGGGCGAACGCGGCGGCGACCCGCTCTCGGTCTTCGTCCACGATCACCGATTTCCAGAAGTCGGTGCACTCCATCCACTTCAGGACGGGATGGCCCAGGAACGCCTCAGCGTGGCGGCTCACCAGGGTGAACTGCATCGTCGCGGCCTCCGCCTCCCAGACGACGCCTTCGACGGAGTTGACCAGCGCTTCGTACCGCTTCTCGCCGGAGACTTCCGTCTCGGCCTGGCGCGACGCGATCTCGCGCATCTCACCGACCCCGCGGAGGCAGGCCTTGACCAGGACGATGTCCTCGAAGATCACCCAGCCGGCGTGCTCCAGCCACCGCCACTGGCTCGCGATCACGATGCCGTAGACGGACTCGGGCCAGTAGAGGCCCCGGAGGAAGTGGTCGGCGGCGACGACGACCGTGCCGGTCAGCAATACCCGCCAATCGCGGTAGAAGGCGAGAAACGCCAGCGAGCCGAAGACGTGGAAGTGAGTCTCGATGCGGCCGCCGGTGAGGTGGATGAGGAGCGCCGACCAGAGCGACTGGCCGACGGCGATCGCGTGGCGAGTGACGGCTTCGCCGGGGCGGGTCAGGACCAGGGCAACGGGAAAGATCGTGATCAGCGAGCCCACGCCGAGCGCGGCCCAGACGTGGGGATGGATGGCGCTCATGGCGCCGGTCCAGGTGAGCGGCGAGACGCAGACCGCGAGGAGGATCGCGGCGATCCATTGGGCGCCCATCAGGATCGCGAACAGGCGGTCGGTCCTCCGGTAGATCGATCGCTGATGTTCCTTCAGCAGCTCTTCGGCGCGGACGGCGACGGTCGATGCGATCATGGGTCACCTCGAAGCGACGGGACATCCGTACACGGGGGTGCGGGCGAACTGGGCGGCGCCGTTCCGGAGCCACGCCAGGAGGGAGTCCCTCCCCGCGCTGTCGCCGGAGACGCCGCGGCCCGGCGTGATCCCTCCGCTGAACCGGAGGGCGCCCTGGCGGTCGTAAAGGAACACCTGTCCCGAGGTCGCGCCGCCGAAGAGATCGGCGAGGCGGCCCCCGGGGTCGTCGATAGGGGTGAGGCCGGGGATCTCGGAGGACCGGCTCCAGAGCGAGGTGTGAGCCCAGGAGGTCGGCAGATCGTCCGGCCGGACGAAGAGGAGATAGCCACGGAAGGGGACGCGGCTCGCCACGTCGGCCAGCTGGTCTAGGCTGGCGGCGGTGCAGGGGCACTTGGGATGGGCGACCATGACGAGCGTAGGGCCGTCGAGCCGAAGTCCGCTGGCCGTCGGCCACTGCCCCGTCGCGACCGTCTCCGGGCCCGCCCGGCGCTCGTCGTCCATGACGGCGCGGGAGGCCAGACCCACTCCGCCCAGCCAGAGGAGGCCGAGGGGGATCATCACGGCCGGACCGAGCTTGCGCTTCATCATGGCGGACAGAAGAGCAACTCTCGTGCCGAAGCCGTTCCAGGGTCAGGAGGAGAGAGTCCGACAAAATTGTCGGGTCGGGGGACGAAGACGTTCCCGCGGCCCGGCCAGGATTCCCCTTCTAGATCGCCGGACGTGGAGGGAAGAATTTCCGGAGGACCGCGTCGATCTCGGCGTCGTTCAGCGGGCCGGGGGGGAGAACCTGCCGGATCGACTCCGCGGGGGCCGTCAGGCAGCAAATGACGAGCTGGTACAGATGCTTCCGCCGGGCGGCATCCGCTTCGTTCGCCGCGAACTCCGAATACACCTTCCCGGCGTGCACCCAGAGGCCGATCTCGGACGCGGGATTCAGGTCTCGTCGGAATCCGTCTTCCCATTCCTCGATGCTGATCGGGCGGTGCTCGGCAAAGGTCGTCTGGATCTGCCGGATGTACTGCCGAACCTCTTCGGAGAACGAAGGGTGCTGAACGGGACCGGGTTGGAGCTGATCCCCGGCGACCCAGACCGGCTCGTCGACGCCGATGCCGTGAACCCTGGCGAGGACGCAGCCGGGTGCGAGTTCCTTCTTCGGAATGCGGAGGACCTTTCGACTGGCGACGTCGTAGAACGGCACCAGCTCCGGGGCCGGAGGCTTCGGGGGTTCCTTCGGCGGATCGGGAGCCTGGGGGCCGAGGATCAGCAGGAACGGGAACGAGATGATCGGCGTCACCAGGAGCGACATGAAGAACCACGTCATGAACGAGCGATGCATCTTCGTGGACGCGACCATCGCCACCCCGAAGTCCAGGAACAGCAGGAACATCCCGCCCGCCGCCTTGAGGTCGTCCGGCGACATGTCCATGCGGTGAAGTGTACCCGATGAATTGAACCGGGCGATTTCGTGTCCCAAAAACGAGGGGGGCGGTACATACTGGGCGCAATGGCGAACGACAACCTCAAGGCCCTGCTGGCGTACCGGTGGGAGCTGTTCGGCTTCATCATGAGCCTCGTCCGGCGCACCGACGTGGCCGAGGACATCTTCCAGGAAGTCGCCGCCGTCGTGGTCGAACGGGGGGCCGGCGCCGAGCCGCTCCGCGACTTCCGCGCCTGGGCCCGCGAAGTCGCCCATCGGCAGGTCCTCAAGCACTTCCGCGACGACCCCGCCCGGCGCTGCGTCCCGCTCCCCGAGATGGTCGAGGCCGCCGCCCAGGCGTACGCCGAGGAGTCCCCGGACGCCGATGCGGAACACGACGCGCTCCGCGAATGCCTCCAGGAGATGCCCGCCAAGACCGCCGAGCTGCTCCGGCAGCGGTTCGTCTCCGACCGGGAGTACGACGAGATCTCGCGTCTCGCCCGAGCCAGCGAAGCCGCCGTCCGCCGCGCCGTCGCCCGCGCCCGGCAGGCGCTCCTCGACTGCGTCCGGCGCCGCCTCAAGCCGGCGGAGGGGGCCTGAGATGGACGAGCTCATCCTTCGGTACCTTGACCGGCAAACGACGCCCCAGGAGGAGGCCGATCTCGCCGGCCAACTCCGAGGAAGCCGCGACGCCCGGCGCCGGTTCGCCCGCGCGAGCCGCCTCCACGGCAACCTGGCCGGCGTCCTCACCGAAACCGGCCGCACCTGGAGCACGCCCGCCCCGCCGACGCTCGCCGACCGCTGCGGCGATCTCCTCGCCGCGATCGTCCGGATCCGCGTCTCCCGCATCCCCGGGGAGCCCGACCTCCTCCGGGGCGCCGTCCGAGCCGTCGAGGACCCCGACGCCCGGTACGCCCTCGTCGCGTTCCTCGACGAGACCATGGCGGCGCTGTCCGACGGCTGGTCGCCGCTCCAGCTCGACCTCTTCAACGAGCTTTCCATGGGCGAAGGGTTCTACGAGCGGCTGGAGGCCCTCCGCGCCGCGAAGAATGTCGATGTCCTCGAGATCTACTACCTCTGCCTCGCGCTCGGCTTCCAGGGCAAGCACCGCGACCTCGCGGGTCTCGAGAAGAAGAAGGTCCTGATGGACGACCTCCTCCGCGAGCTCCATCCCTCGTGGTCCGGGCTCTCGCCGAACTGGCGGCCGCCGGACCGCGCCGCGGCGTTCGGACGGCGGACGCCGGCCTGGGCCGCCGCGGCGGCCTGCGTGCTCTTCGTCGCGATGCTCTACGTCTTCCTCTCCTCCCTGCTCACCGCGTCCGCGGAGTCGCTCCTCGACACCTTGAAGTGAGGCCGCGCATGATGAAGTCCGCCGCGATCCTGGTCCTCCTCCTGCTCCTCGCCTGGTTCGGCGGAGAGCTGCTCCACCTGGACCGCACGACCCGCGTCGCCGCGGTCACCGTCCTGATTGCCGCCGCCGTCGCCGCGATCGCCGTCCAGAAGGTCCTCGCCCTCCGCAGCGCGCGGCTCATCGAAAAGAAGCTCCGGTCCCAGGCCGAGGAGCAGGTCCGCGCCGCGCGGCCCGACCAGCGGCCCGAAGTCCAGGCCGTCCGCGAGCAGCTCGACGAGGCGATCCACGCGCTCAAGACCTCGCGGCTCGGAAAGTCCGCTCTCGCCGCGCTTCCCTGGTACGTGATCATCGGCCCGCCCGGATCGGGCAAGAGCACGGCCCTCAAGGAGTCCGGCCTCAACTTCCCGTACGTGAGCCCGAACAGCAAGGGCGTCCGCGGCGTCGGAGGCACGCGCAACTGCGACTGGTGGTTCACCGACGAGGCCATCCTCCTCGACACCGCGGGTCGGTACACGACCGAGCTCGACGACCGTCCCGAGTGGCTCGCGTTCCTCGACCTGCTCCGCAAAGCCCGGCCGCGGAAGCCGATCCACGGCGCTCTCGTCGCCGTCGGCATCCCCGACCTGCTCGCGGCGACCGACGCCGAGCGGGAGGCCCACGCGAAGAACATCCGCGAGCGGATCGACGAGCTGACGACGCGGCTCGAGACGGTCTTCCCCGTCTACCTGCTCTTCACGAAGTGCGACCTGATCCAGGGATTCGTGGAGTTCTTCGAGGATTTCTCCAGGACCGACCGCGGCCAGGTCTGGGGCTGCTCGCTCGCGGCGGGCGCCGCCCCGAGGGAAGCGTTCGAGGTCGAGTCGGCCCGCCTCTTCCGCAGCCTCGCGTCCCAGCGGCTGACGTCGCTGTCCGGCGAGCGCCCCTCGTCGAAGAAGGAGAACATCTTCCTCTTCCCCCTCCAGTTCCAGGCCGCCGTCGCGAAGATGGCGGACTTCGTCGAACTGCTCTTCCGGCCCAATCCCTACCAGGAGAGCTCTCCCTTCCGCGGCTTCTACTTCACGAGCGGCACGCAGGAAGGGACGCCGCTCGACCAGGTGCTCCGCTCGATGAGCGCCGCGTTCGGCCTCCCCGCCGAAGCGGTCGCCGCCGCCGTCCCCGCGGAGAAGAAAGCCTATTTCATCCATCAGCTGTTCACGAAGGTCATCTTTCCCGACCGGACCCTCGCGCGGACCTCGGAGCGCGTCGCGCGCCGGCTGCGCACGCTCAGGCTGGGGACGCTGGCGGGATCCGCCGTCGCGACGCTGACGCTCCTCCTGGCGTTCTCGATCTCGTTCTTCGGCAACCGGAGCCTGCTCCATTCCGCCGAGACCGCCGCGGCGAAGGTCCGCGAGTCGGAGTCGCCCCAGGCCCTCGAGGATCTGCGGCTCCAGGTCGAAGCGCTGGATCAGTCGCCGCCGCTGCGCCTCCGCTGGGGGCTCTACCGGGGCGACGCGATCCATCCCGCGGTCCGGAAGGTCTACTTCGACGCGCTCCGCCGCCGGTTCCTGGTTCCGTGCGGCGAGCGGCTGCGGACCGAGATGGTCTCCCTCGACCGGAAGGTCGAGAAATCCAAGGACGACCACGACCGGTTGAAGAAGATCCATCTCGCCTACGCGATCCTCGGCGGGATCCTGCCGGGCTCGGAGGACCGATCGCTCCTGGAACGGGTGCTCCCCCGCGAGGGCGGCTGGACCGCCGATGCCCATCTGCAGACCTTCCTTGCCCGGCTCGACCGCGCCGCCGACTGGAAGATCGCGGCGGACGAGGAGCTCGTCCGCGACATCACGAATCGACAGGCGCTCGCCCTCTGGCCGCTCCGGGCCTACGAGGACCTCGTCGCCGACGGCGGCCGGGTTCTCGGCAAGATGAATATCGACGCCGGGCCGCTGATCGGATTCACGGTCGAGCTTCCCGAAGTGTTCACGAACCGCGGGTGGGACGACTACGTCCGCCACGCGATCCACGCGCAGGCCGAAGGGCTCGAAGCGGAGTACCGCAAGCGGGCCATCGCGCAGACGGCGGACCAGGTGGAAACGCGGATCCGCGAGATGCATCGCGACCGCCGCGCGCGGAAGTGGTCGGAGTTCGTGCAGGGGATCCGACTCCTTCCCTTCCCGGATCTCGAGGAGGCGTCGCGGCGGCTGCGGATCCTGTCCGGCGACGGCTCCCCGTTCCCCGCCCTGGTCGCGCGGATTTCGGAGGAGCAGTCGAAGAGCGCCCCGGAGGCGAAGACGCTCGCCGACGCGCGCCATGCGATCGAGGTGTTCCAGGAGACGGTCGAGAATTTCGTCCGGACCACGCGGCCGGGCAGCCGGTTCCTGGGGCGGAAGTTCGACGGGCTGACCGCCGCGTTCGCCGAAGCGTCGCGGTCGCTCGACAAGGCGTCGAGGACCGTGCCCCTGATGGAGCTCTTCCGGCCCTGCCTCGAAAACACGCGGCTCGCGCTCGCCGCGGAAGCCGCCTCGGAGGCCGAAGAAGTCTGGAAACGCACCGTCGTGCCGGTGTTCCGCGATTCTCTCGCGGGCCGGTACCCGTTCGACGACCGCGCCCCCGTCGCCGCGGGCCTTGCGGACGTCTCGCGGCTGTTCAATCCCAAGAGCGGCGCGTTCTGGAAGGTGCTGGAGGACGTGCAGGCGCTCCAGGCCGTGACGATCGACGGGCGCCCGACACTGACCTTCAGCCGCGACTTCAAGGACTCCGTCGATCGGGCGAGGACGATCGCCAAGGCGCTCTTTCCCGCCGGCGGCGAGACGATCGCCGTGCCGTTCCGGATCCGGCTCCAGCAGCGCGAGGCCGTCGACCGCGTCCACTTCCGGCTGGGGTCGACGGAATTCAAGCACACCGACTCGCCCGACGGAAGCGCCTTGTTCACGTGGAAGGAAGGCGAGCCGGGCGGAGCGAGGATCCGGATCGACGTCGCGACCGTTGCCCGGGCCCAGGAGCGCGAATTCAAGGAAGACTGGGGGCTGCTCCGGCTCGTGGAGGCGGGCAACCCGGTCGTCACCGGAGAGCGGACGCTGGCGCTCTCCTACGAGTGGAAGGTCGACACCGCTCTCGGCGTCCGCTCCTGCTACGGCGATGCCGAGCTGACGCCCGCGGAGCCGATCCATCCCTTCCAGAAGGGACTCTTCGCCGGGTTCCGGGTGCCGGAGACGATCATCGCCCCGCGATGACGACGTGGGGACGCGGCTCCTTGTTTCCCGCCTCGTCCTCGGCCCAGGCCTCGACCTTCGCCGACGGCTCGACGACCGCTTCCCACTGCGCGAAGTTGGGCGCCGTCGCCTTCGCCTCGCGGCCGTTCACGACCACGCGCTTCACGACGCCGTTGTCCGTCGTCGTGCCGCGCACCAGGCCCTTCGAGGCGAACGTGATCACCGTCGCGGGCGGCAGGTCGTCGACCGACGCGGGCAGCTCGTCCGACTTGCTCCCCGTGGGCATGAACTCCTTGCTGACCGTCACGGTGTCGAGCCGGACCTCCCGATAGGCGTGGTCCTTGTAGACCGGACGCCAGATCGCGTACTCGGCGTTGAAGACGTCCATCGAGTCGACGAGCACCGAGGGCGACGCGGGATGGAACGCCCAGTGGACATCCCACACCGTGGTGTTCCGGATCACGAACGGATGGCGCGCGTCGGGGCCGACGCCCTCCACGGTTTTCCCGTCGATCGCCCCGAGGCCGCCCAGATTGATCGCGTGGCGCCGCTGCGTGTGGGCCTCGTTGCCCTCGAACCGGACGAACGGCAGCGTCCGGATGTCGACGGTCTTCCGGCTCCCGTCGGGCTGCGTGACCGGCAGCTCGAGGCTCAGCGCGGGCGTCCGGACCGCCGAGAAGAAGTAGCCGTACTCGTCGCACTCCGCCGCGACGTTGCGGGTGAAGCTGTTCAGGCTGTTCGCCCACCAGAAACCCGAGCCGTCGTTCAGGTCGTACGGGAGGACCTGCTGGGGCAGCGGCTTGCCTCTGCACGCCTGGACCGCGAGGTTGCGGTCGAGCACGTTGTAGACCTCGGTCCCGTCCTCCATGAAGAAGCCGTGGCCGACGCTGCGGTAGCCGACGCAGTCGCGCACGACCAGATAATTGGTGCCGTGGATCGTGATCCAGCGGTTGCCGCTGTCCCAGATCGACGCGCCGACCACCGAGCTGCCGCGCATCGTGTCGCCGATCCGGTGGAAGTGCATGCTGTACCGCCCGAGGACCCCTTCCTTCCCCAGATGGCGGAACTCCGCGTAGTGGATCGACCCGGCCGAGTCGCGATGGTACATCGTGTGGCCGCGCGAGACCTGGGGCGCGGCCGACTCGACCACGACGTTCCGGCTCAGATCGGCGACCTCGCCACGGAACTGGCGGTCGGCCAGATGGTCGAACTCGGCGGCTTTGTCGAGCGTCAGCCGCGTCCCCTCGACCTTCACCACGGTACGCTCCTCGGTCTGCGTCCCGTCTAAAACGCTTGTTTGAAACGTCTTTTTCTTCTTGTTCTGGCGCATCGTGGAGGTGAGGAGGATGCGGTCCCCCGGACGCCAGCCGGTGACCTCTTCGGAGAGCGCGACCTCGACGTCGCCCGCCTTCACGGGGGCGCCGAGCTTCACCCACGTCCGGTTCATCGGCGCGCCGTAGAAGTCCATGCGGCCGCCGCAGCAGACGAGCGCGGGACAGGACTTCGGGTCCATGCCGTCGATCGGGACGAGGCGGATCGTCGCCGTGCGGCCCGCGGGAATCGGCTCCTCGGCGGTGCCGACCTCGAGCGCCGGGCGGGGCTTCGACGGATCGGCCGCGGGCAGGTGGGCGTCGCAGTCGAATCCCGTTTCGGAGGCCGCGTCGCCGGCCTGGATGTTGATCACGCCCGCGTCGAGCCGCGTGTCGCGGTCCGTCGCGAAGTGGAGCGTGCCGGAGATGAGGACCGAGCGGAACGGCGCCTCCGACCGGATGTCGTAGACGACCCGGTGGCCTTCGCGGATGCGGACGCGGTTCCCCGCCGCGGGGACCTTGCCGTTCTCCCACGTCGACGCCGCGGACCACGGTCCGCTCTGCGTCGAGCGAACCTCGGCCCCCCCGTCCTGCGCCAACAGGACGGCCGCCAGCATCAGTCGCAGCATCCTCCGACCCTCCGTTCTTCCTGCATCAACGGAGGACGGCCGGAGTTATTGTCGCAAAAGCACCGCAAGCAGCAGCAGGAGCAGCGCCCCGAGCCCGACGAGCGACGCCTCGGCCGTGTCGCAGCCGCACATGTGGCGATTGCCGACCTTCTCCGTGCGCGGCACGGGCGGGATCGACTTCGCCGAGACCTCGCCCGAGTCCGGACTCGTCGTGCAGCCCACGATGGCGTTGACCTTATAGAAGAACGTATCGATGGGGTTGACGTTCGTGTCGACGAACGGGCTCGCGGGCGCGACGGCGAACTGAGTTTCGGCGCCCGACGAGGTCGACCGCTTGACGTTGTAGCCGGTCGCGCCGGAGACCGCGTCCCAGCTAACCGTGATCTGGCCGATCGCCCCGACGGCCTGGACGTTCGTCGGCGCGGTGGCCGCCGGGACGGCCGGATCCCCCACCGTGCCGCCCGAGGCGAGCGTCTGGATCTCCGTCAGCGTGAGCGCGCGGTCGTAGACGCGGACGTCGTCGATCCAGCCGTCGGCCTGGTACCGGGCGCCGCCGCCGCCCGGGTCGTTGATCCCGAGGAGCCACGGCTGGTTGGCGTAGAACGCGTTCGCCGACTCCCCGACGGGCATGGCCGTCGATTCCGCGTTAAAAAACGGCGCCTGGCCGTTGCGGTAGACGAAGACCTTCCGGACCGCGGGGTCGAGATTGACGACGCCGGCGACGTGGTACCACTGGCCCAGGACGAGCGCAGCGGCGTAGCCGCCGGAGCCGGTACCGTAGCCGGCGGTGTAGTAATGGGCGCCGTCCGTTCCGGTCCAATGGCCCATGACGAATCCGCCGCTTCCGTCCAGCGAGAGCCCCTCGTGGAAGCCGGTCTTGAGGACGATGCCATGCTGGTTGTCCAGATCGGGAGCCGCGGGCGGGAGGGAGTTCGGCTTGTACCACGCCGAGATGGTGAAGCTGCCGCTCTGGCTCGCGTCGAGCGCGGCGCTGCGGCCGAGCGCGACGTAATTCACGGCGCCCGCCGTCGCGACGGGGCGGACGCGGATCGAGCCGCAGTTGGCAAAGCTGGTCGTGGGATGATCGTTGGATGCCTGGATCGGGCCGTTCCAGGTCCCATCCGCATCCGCGATGGCGTCGACGGCAGGACTGGCCGTCTCATCGAGTTTCCAGTAGCCGATCGGTCCCGCGGCCTGCGGGAACGCCATGCCCACGCCCAGCAGGCAGAACAGACCCACCCGAATTCGCCCCATAGCGCCCTCCCCTTACTGTTTCGATCCGTAAACCCGAGGGGGAGGTACCTAACGCAGGAAAGGGAACAAAAACGACGGTCGTTTTTGTTCCTGGGGCCTAGAGGAGCTCGCGGAGGGGCTCGACGCCCGAGTCCACGAGGTACTGGGGGCGGCCCTGGGGATCGTCCACGGTCGCCGTGCGGACGTCGATGCCCAGGCGGTGGTACAGCGTCGCGAAGACCTCCTGGAACATGACGGGCCGCTCGGTGACGTGGCCGCCGATCTTGTCGGTGGCGCCGATCACCTGGCCGGTCTTGAGACCGCCGCCCGCGAGGACCGCGAAGGTCGCGGCGGGCCAGTGGTCGCGGGAGTTCATGTTGTTGATCTTGGGGGTGCGGCCGAATTCGCCCCACATGACGACGGTGACGTCCTTATCGAGGCCCCGCTCGTGCAGGTCCGTGACGAGCGCGGTGAGGCCCTGGTCGAGCATCGGAAACTCGACGCGGGACGACGGGAAGTTCATGCCGTCGCCGCCGTGCCAGTCCCAGCGGCTGTAGTTCATGGAAACGACGCGGGCGCCCGCTTCGACGAGGCGGCGGGCGACCAGGAAGTTGCGGACCATGCGCGGCGCGCCGTCGCGCTGGTAGGTCACGTCGTTCGTTCCGTACCGCTCGAGGATGCGCGGATCTTCCTTCGACAGGTCGAGCGCTTCGACGAGCTTCGAGGTCGTGAGGATGTCCATCGCCTGCTGGCCGTAGCGGTCGACGCCCTCCATGGCGCCGCTCTGGTCGGCGTCGCGGCGGAAGTTGTCCATCGACTTGAGCAGGCTGGTGCGGTCGCGGAGCCGCTCGAGCGAGATGCCCTTCAGGGTCATGCCCTGGGGCTTCTGGAGCGGGTCCTTGTCGACGAGCGTCATGGGCGCGTGGGCGGGGCCGACGTAGCCGGCGCCGTAAGGGTCGCCCCACGTGCGGGTCGAGCTCGGGTACATGAGCGACAGGTTCGGAGGGACGCCCAGGCCGCACTGGCCCTGGAGCTTCGAGACGAAGGCACCGAACGTGGGCCAGCCGCCGGCGGGCTTCATCTCCTTGTGGGTGCGGCCCGTCATGCACTGGTAGCCGTCGTGGTGGCCTTCGGAGTCGAAGATCGACCGGATGATGGCGAACTTGTCCATCATCTTGGCCATCTTCGGGAAGAGCTCGCAGATCTGGATGCCGGGGACGTTCGTGTTGATGGGCTTGAACTCGCCCCGCACCTCGATCGGCGCGTTGGGCTTGAGGTCGAAGCTGTCGATATGGCTGGGGCCGCCCGGCAGGAAGATGTTGATGACCGACTTCGTGGAGCTGCCGGTCTTGGCCCTGGCTTCCAGGGAGAGGAGGCTCGAGAGCGACAACCCGCCGGCGGCCATGCCGCCGATCTTGAGGAAGGACCGGCGGGACATCGGGGCCCAATCGGGCTCCTGACGCCCATTCAGACCGCCCAGCAGGTTCAACATCTCGCCTCCTGCATAGTTTACACAGCCCCATAGCTGAGCGGGGATCGAATGTTGCAAAATCCAACGCGGAAGGCGGGAATTCGAGGGGGGTCGGCGGAGCCGGGACTACTCGTCTCCGCCTTCCTTGGAGAAGCGTTCCTGGAGCTTGGAGAGGGCGGCTTTCTGGATCTGGCGGACGCGCTCGCGCGTGAGGCGGAGCTTGCGGCCGATCTCGTCGAGGGTCATCGGGTGGCCTTCGTAGAGGCCGAAGCGGAGGCGGAGGACCGCGGCCTCGCGCTCGCTGATCGACCCGAGCAGGGTCGCGATGCGCTCGAGGTCGGCGTGGGAGGGAGACGACCCGCCGTCGCCGCCCTGGCGGTCGGCCCGCTCGTCGGCCACCTCGCCGGTGGCGGCCCACATCACGTCGAGGCTGACCGGGCGGGAGAAGTTCTCCGAGGCGCGGATCGCGCGCTTCAGGATCTCGACGCCTTCCTTCCCCAGGCCCATCTCGACGGCGGCCTCGGCAATCTCGGGGACGCGGCCGTGCTTCTGGAGGAAGCCGTGCTCGAGGGTCTTCCACTTGGCGATGATTTCGACGAGGTACGACGGGAGGCGGACGGTCTTGCCGGTGTTGATCAGCGCGCGGCGCATGGCCTGCTGGATCCACCACGTGGCGTACGTGGAGAACCGGCACTTGCGGGCGGGGTTGAACTTCTCGACCGCGTGGAGGAGGCCGAGGTTGCCTTCTTCGATGAGGTCGAGGAGCGAGAGCCCTCGATTCGCGAAGTACTTCGCGATCGAGACCACGAGTCGGAGGTTCGCGCGGATGAACTCCTCGCGGGCCTTCATGGCGTCCTGCTTTTCGTCGGGCTTCGAAGAATTGATCTTCTTCATCCGCCGGGCCAGCGCCATTTCTTCGCGGGCCGTGAGCAGGGGAACCGCCTGAATTTCCTTGAGATATTGTTCGACCCCGGACTCCTGTCGAACCAGGCCTGCCAGTGCCATGTGGCTTCGCATTATACGGGCCGCAGCCCATGAATCAATGTCTGGATGAAGAGAATTGCACTAAAAAATGGGGGGTGCCGGGACCGTTCGGGGGGGTCCTGAACCGGGCCTACTTGGGCTTCTTCGGATCGACCCGGACGATCTCGTAGACCTGGTCGATCATGTTCAGCTGCATGCCCGAGGAACCGTAGCCCTCGAACTTCCAGCCGAACCATTGCTTGGAGAAGGAGCCCTCGTACCACTTCCCTTCGATCTTGACGCGGTACCGTTTCCGCGAGTCGATGTGGGAGGATTCCGAGGAGGAGCCGACGGGAATTTTCTTGAGCTTGGTGTCTGCCATTCGATCTCCGGCGCTCACGCGGTTCGAAAGATCACTTGAGACAGTTTACCAGATGACGGGCCCATTTCTCTTCTGTTTCCTCGGTTTGAACGACGTTTTCGGGAGCGCGTCCAACGAATTTGTCCCGGTCCCGACCACGATTTTTGTGGCCCCCTAACCCCTTGGCGGGCAATATCCTACGCGCCACCGACCGCTTCCCTGCTGGCACAGCGATTGCAATCCCTTTCCCCATGAAGATGCTTGAGGTCGCCCGGCCCAGCTCGATCCAGAAACCGCCGGCCAGGATGACGGCGGTGGAACTGCGGCTTCTCCTTCACTCGCGGGAGGAGGAGATCACGCTGGTGGACGTGCGCGACCCCGCGGCGTTCCTGGCGCGCCATCTGCCGGGGTCGATCAACGCGCCCGATTCGCAGACGACGGCGCTGGTCAAGAAGATGCAGACGTTCGCGCGGGCGGTGCTGATCTGCGACAACGGCCGCACCAGCGCGCTGGTGACCCGGACGCTGGGCTTCTGCGGGTTCCGTGCCGTCGCCTACCTGGAAGGCGGGATCGAGGCCTGGACGGCCTCCGGGGGCGCGCTGGCGGAAACGACCCGGTCGGGATTCGAAAAACTCCTGGCCGGGAAACCCGAACCGCCCTCGAAGCCGGGATTCTTCGCCCGCTATTTCGCTTCGATCCTGTAGAGGTTCGAGTCGGTGCGGATGAAGAGCGACTTGCCGGCGATCGCCGGGGTCGACTTGCACTCCTTGCCGCCGTCGAGCTTGTTCTGGCCGATCTCCTTGTACTCTCGGCCCGGCTGGAGGATCGTTGCCACGCCGTCCTCCGCGAAGAAGTACAGGGCGCCGTCGGCGGACAGCGGCGAGGCCGAGAACGATTTCCCCCCGACCCGCTTCGCCCAGATCTGCTCGCCCGTTTTCGCGTCGACGCACGACGCCGAGCCTTCTTCCGACACGAGATAGATCAGGTCCCCGACCAGCACCGGGGAGGGCTTGTGTCCGACCCCCTTCTTCATCTTCCACGCGATGTGGGAGGACGTGACGTCTCCCTTCCCGTCGGGCTTGATCGCAAACAGCTCCTTCCCGGCGCCGTTCGTGGCGTAGACGAGACCGTTGCCGTACAGGCTCCGCTGGGCGGGCGAATGGTTGCCGGTCTTGACCCACCACAGGATCTTGCCCGTATGGGGATCCAGCGACACCACCGCGTTGGACGCCGGGCTGATCATCTGGGGCTTCCCCGCCACGTCGATGATGATCGGCGTGCTGTAGCCCTTCTTCCGGTCGCCGTCGTCGGTGCCGAAGTCGTGCGACCGGTCGCTCTTCCAGACCGTCTTCCCGGTCTTCTTGTCGAGCGCGACCAGGTACTGCACGTCGTAGCCATCGAACGTGAGGATCAGGAGATTCTCGAACAGGATCGGCGACGACCCCGCGCCGCGCCAGTGGTTGCACAGAAGGTCGTCGCGCGCCCAGACGGGCTTCATCGTCTTCGTGTCGATGCAGACCGTGCCGTACGTGCCGAACGTGATGTACACGTGGCCTTCCTCGAGGACCGGCGTCGGCGAGGCGTAGCTGTTGAACTTCTCCCAGAGCGGGTCGGGCTTGGCGATCGTGAACATCTTGTGATCGAGCAGGACCTTGCCCGACTCGCGGTCGACGCAGATCACCGACAACTCCTTGCCGTCGGAGGTTCCGGTCGTGAGCCAGATCTGCTTGTTCCAGACGACCGGCGACGACCAGCCGCGGCCGTGGAGCGGCGTCTTCCAGACGACGTTCTTGGTTTCGCTCCATTCGCGCGGCAGGCCCGTGGCGTCGGAGATGCCGGTGCCGCCCGGCCCGCGGAACTCGGCCCAGTGGTCGGTCTCGCCGGAGGGATCGCCGACCAGCGACGCGAACGTGAGCGCCAGAATCCATCGGATCATGGAAAGTCCTCGTTAAGGGTCTGCATTATATACGCCGAGGCCCCGGGGGATTCCTATTGTTTAAGAGTCGCGCGGGCAATTGCGGCGTAGAGGTCGGTGAGTCCGAACGGCTTCCGCAGGAACTCCAGCCCTGCCAGATCCTTGTCCGTCAGAGCCAGTTCCGCGGGGGTATTGCTCGACATGAGGATCGTCGGGATCGCCGGGCCGAGGGCCCGGATCAATTCCAACCCGGTCATCTTCGGCATCCGGAAGTCGGTGAGGAGAACGTCGAACTCCGCCTCCTGGAGCCTGTGGAACGCGGCCTCGCCGTCGGCACAGACCTCGACCTTGTGGCCCCGCTGCTTCAGGGCCGCCTGAAGCATCCGGCGGACCAGCTCCTCGTCCTCCGCGACCAGAATGCGTGCCACGTCGTTTCAAAAGCAACCTCCGTGCCAGTTCGGCCGTAGAACGCTCGGATGGCGAACTCGTCGAAACCGAAGGAAAACGGCGCAATTTTGTGACAGAATGGGCCCGATGATCGCGGTTCTCCTGGCGCTGGCTTTGCAGGCGCCGCCCGACCTGGGCACCCGGAAGGCGGGCGCCGACTGGCCCTCGTTCCTGGGGCTCCACCGAGACGGCACCTCCCCCGAGCACGGCGTCGCACCCTGGGGGCCCGCGGGACCCCGCCGCGTCTGGGAGCGCGAGCTCGCCGAAAGCTACGCCGCCTGCTCGATCCAGCGCGGCCGGCTCTTCATCTTCGACCGCCCCGCCGGCAAGTTCCGCCTCGCCTGCCTGAAGGCCGAGACCGGCGAGCCGATCTGGACCTACGAGTACGAGTCCGACTACGCCGACGGCTACGGCGCCGGCAACGGCCCGCGCTGCTGTCCCGTGGTCGACGACGACCGCGTCTACCTCTTCGGCCCCGAAGGACTGCTCCACTGCCTCGCGACCGCCGACGGCAAGGTCCTCTGGAAGAAGCCCACGACCGACGACTTCGGCGTCGTGCAGAACTTCTTCGGAGTCGGCTCGACGCCGATCGTCGAGGGCGACCTCCTGATCGCGATGATCGGCGGCAGCCCGCCCAACAGCCCGAACATCATGTCGGGCGAGACGCGCGGCGCGGGCAGCGCCATCGTCGCGTTCGACAAGCGCACCGGCACGGTCAAGTATAAGGTCGACGACGAGCTGGCCAGCTACTCGAGTCCCACGGTCGCGACCGTGAACGGCCGGCGCTGGGGCTTCGTCTTCGCGCGCGGCGGGCTGGTCGGCTTCGAGCCCGAGACCGGCAAGATCGACTTTCACTATCCGTGGCGGGCGCGATCCGTGACCACCGTCAACATCGCCAATCCCGTCGTCGCCGACGACCTGGTCTTCGTCTCCGAAGCCTACGGCGTCGGCAGCGCGGTCGTGCGGGTCAAGCCCGGCGGCGCCGAGCCCGTCTGGGAGGACGGCCGGAAGCGCGACCGCGCGATGATGTCCTATTGGAACACCCCGATCCACGCCGGCGGCTTCCTCTATGGGTCGAACGGCATGAACGCCGACGCGGACCTGCGCTGCATCGAGATGTCGACCGGCAAGGTGAGATGGTCGTCGGCGAACGTCCGGCAATGCTCGCTGCTCGGGGTCGACGGCCACCTCGTCGGTCTCGGCGAGGACGGCGTGCTCTACCTGCTCAAGGCCAACCCCGACCGATGCGAGGTGCTCTCGCGCACGCTGATGCTCGACGCGAAAGGGGCGCCGCTGCTCCAGTCGCCCGCGCGCGCCGCGCCGGTGCTCTCGCACGGCCTGCTCTACGTCCGCGGGACGAATCGCCTCGTGTGCCTCGAGCTGATCCCATGACGCGGCGGCTGCTCCTCGCGCTGCTCGTGCTCGCGGACGATCATCCGCTGAGCGCGGACCAGCGCAAGCAGATCGAGACGGACAATCGCGCGCTCCTCCAGAGCTCGAAGGACCCCGGCTCCCGCGGCGATGCCCACTTCAAGCTGGCCGAGTTCGCGAAGTCGGTCTCTGAATACGACCGGATGGTCGAGCTCGATCCGTCGATCGAGCGGGGCCACTGGCGCCGCGGGATCGCCTACTTCTATGCGGGCGAGTATGCGAAGGCCGCCCACCAGTTCGAGATCTACCACTCCTTCGACAACGTCGACCGCGAGAACGGCATCTGGCGGTACTTCTCGCAATACAAGGCGTTGGGCAAGGAGAAGGCCCAGGAAGGGCTGCTCAAGTACGAGAAGGACGATCGGGAGCCCTTCCCCGACGTCTACCAGCTCTTCCAGGGCAAGAAGACGGCGGACGAGATCGTCGCGAAGATCCTCAAGGCCGAGATCGGCGACGAAGCGCGCGAAATGCGGCTCTTCTACGCCTATCTCTACGGGGGCCTTCACGAGGCGGTCACGGGAGGGAACTCGGCCCGCGCGAAGGACTTTCTCCGGAAAGCGGTCGCCAACTCGTGGGGCCCGAAGTCCGGCTTCGGCCCCAACTACATGTGGCACGTCGGCCGACTGCACTACGACCTTCTGAAGTAGCCCTACTTTTCGGCTTCAATCCCCGTCTGCTCCGGCGTCGCCATCCCCGCGGGAAGCTCCAGGATCCGGAGGTTGCGGAAGTGGATCTCGGCCCCCTCCGACTCCAGGCAGAGGTAGCCCTTGCGCTGGGTCGCCTTGCTGATGCCGTTCACGAACTTGCCGTTGATCGCGAGCTTGACCACGCCGTCGACCGCGACGACGTCGTACGTGTTCCACTCGCCCTTCCCCTTGCACCGCAGTTCCCACGACTTGCTCCGCTCGCCGCGCGGGTTGTCGGGGACGACCTTGTTGCCGCCGACGCCGAACAGCTCGCCGCTCACGTAGGCGATGTCGTTCGGCGTGCCGTCCTTCTTCTTGTTGATGTTGGGCCAGTCGAGCTCCAGCATCTGGATCTCGAGGCCGCGCGGGAACGGCGACCCGGGCTTCGCGACGGCGTCGCTCCACGCGAAGCAGCCCGAGTTGCCGCCGGCCTCCAGGTGCATCCACTCGATGTGGAGGACGTAGTTCTCGAACATCTTGTCGGTGCGCATGACGCCGGTCGGCTTGCCGTTGCAGACGATCATGCCGTCGCGCACGGACCACGTGTCCTTCGCGCAGTTGACGTTGACCCATCCGGTCAGGTCCTTGCCGTTGAACAGCTCGCGCCACTGCGGGACGCCGTCCTGCGCGGGGGGCGTCGCGGGCGTTCCCGAGACGAGCAGCGCCGCGCCGGCCAGGATGAGGGCGATCTTCATGGCTTTCCTCCCTTTGGATCCCGCAATCCTACTACACCCCGTCCCGGGTTCATGCGGACTTCATCGATCCCTAACACGGCTCTTACATCGACCGCCTACAGTGCCCGGTGTCGATGGCTCAAGGTGCGAACTCCAACGGTCGTGGCCCCGCGCTTCTGCTCGTGGAAGACGACGCCGACGATCAGCGGATCTTCCAGTGGGCGATGCGGAAGTCGGGCCTGCCGATCACGGTCCGGCTGGCGGCGGACGGCGACCAGGCGATCCGGTTCCTCGCCCGCGGCCCGCAGCGGCCGTTCCTGATCGTGAGCGACATCCACCTTCCCCGGAGGTCGGGCTGGGATGTTCTCCAGTGGATCCGCAGCCAGGCCGACCTGGCGCTGCTGCCGGTCCTCATGTGGACCTCGCTGCCGACCCCCGAAGGGGCCGAGCGGGCCCACCAGCTCGGCGCGACGTCGTACTTCTCGAAGCCCACCGACCCCGACGGCTACCGTCGCCTCATCGACCGGATCAGCGCCTACTTGCGCGACTAGCGCTCGAGGGCTACTCTTCGAACGTGCCGCTCTCCCTCGACACCGGGCTTCTCCTCGAAGACTGCAACCTTCTCCTCCGGTGGGGAGAGGTCCCGGATCCCCACGGGGATAAGAAGTATTTCACGTGGAAAGACACGGTCGTCCTGGGCGGAATGAAGGCGTCGGTGGTCGCCCGGGCGCGGGATCCGATGAGCGTTATCTACGTCCATCCCGCGATGCTGGAGGGCGCCAAGGACGAGTCGGAGCAGTTCGACCGGATGCTGACGGACCTGACCTCGCGATTCGGGCCGCCGGCGCATCGGGGAACGACGGAGTCGAGCCTGGCGGCAGGTCTTAGGTATCCCAAGGCGGACTGGAAGTTCGGCACCGCCCACCTCGTGATCCGGGTGATCGAGAACAACAGCTTCGCCTACCTCCCTTATTTCGAGATGACGGTCCGCAGTCGTGTGGAGCTCTGACAAGCTACCACTCCAGGATCTCGGGATCCCCGAGTTTCCAGGTGATCGCTTCGTGAACGATTTTCCAAGCTCCGAAGTTCCAATAGATCAGTCTTCGGGAGGCATAGCCGCCCTTGTCGGTGAGTCGCGCGTAGTCCATCGAGACCAGGAACGGCGCCGGCGACCGATAGTGGCCGTAGTAGTGCGCCTCGTTCCCTTTCGCTGGAAGACGACAGTGGTCCGGATCGAAGGAATCCAGGCGCGTCAGGACCAGCTCCGGTAAAACCTGGCCGGTCGGCTGACGCTCGTACCATTCTCGAACGTGCGGGATGCCCCAGACCCAGGCGGCCGTCCAGAGGAATCCATAGAGCAGCACGCCGAGGGCCAGGCCGACCACGACCGCCGGACGGGTCCACCGCTTCATGTTCAGGATTCTACCGTCTCCCCGCCGACCGATGCATTTTTGCAAACCCACGGCCGTCGCCATCGGGTGTAGATTAAGGGAAGAGCGAACCTCATGAAGCGCAGCGCTTTAGCCGTCCTGATGACCGTCCTCGCCTCCTGCGGGAAGGATGCTCCTCCTCCTCCGAAGGCTCCTCCTGCGCCCATTGCGCTCACCGGTCCTCAAATCTACGAGAAGATGTGTGCCTCGTGCCATGGCGCCAAAGGCGAAGGCGGCAAGGACTACCCCGAGCCGCTCGCCGGCGATCGGACGATCGAGAAGCTCTCCGCCTACGTCCGCAAGAAGATGCCGGAGGACAAGCCGGGCATCCTCAAGGTCGACGAGGCCGAGCGGGTCAGTAAGTACATCTTCGACGCGTTCTACTCCAAGGCCGCCCAGGCGCGGCGCGACCCGCCCCGCATGGAGCTCGCCCGCCTGACCGTCGGACAGTACAAGACGTCCGTCGCCGACCTGATGTCGCTGTTCGGGAACGCCCCGCCCGCGGACGCGAAGCCGGGACTGCGGCAGGAGATCTTCAACGCCGGCCGCCGCATGCGCGACGACAAGCGGATCAACGACACGAAGGTCCCCACGCTCGACTACCACCCGGGCGACAAACCTCCGCCCGAGCTCGCGGCGCTCGAGGAGTACGCGATCCGCTGGACCGGCGGCGTGTTCGCGCCCGAGACCGGCGACTACGAGTTCATCCTCGAGACCCGAAACGGCGCGCGGATGTGGGTGAACGACGAGACGACGCCGCTGGTCGACGGCTGGGTCCGTTCCGGCGACGCCGTCGTCCTCAAGGAGACCCTTCCCCTGCTCGGCGGCCGCTTCTACCCGATTCGCGTCGAGACCTTCAAGGAGAAGAAGGAGAAGCTCGTCGCCGCGACCCTGAAGTGGAAGCCGCCCCATCGCGCCGAAGAGATCGTTCCCGAGCGTCACCTCCGCACCGGCAAGTTCAGCGAGAGCACGGTCGTCCGGACGCCGTTCCCGCCCGACGACCGCAGCATGGGCTACGAGCGCGGCACCTCGATCTCCAAGGCGTGGGACGAGGCGACGACCGAGGCGGCGTTCGAAGTCGCGAGCGCCGCGGGGCCGAAGCTCGCCAGGACCGACGCCCAGAATCGCGCCCGCAAGCTCGTCGAGCGCGCGTTCCGACGCCCGCTGACCCCCGAGCTGCAGCAGTTCTTCGTCGACCGCTTCTTCGCGCAGAGCAAGGACACGGAGCTGGCGATGAAGTCGGTGATCATCCTCGCGCTCAAGTCGCCGCGATTCCTCTATCTGACCAGCGAGACGGGCGATGCCTACGACACGGCCGCGCGGCTCTCCTACGCGCTGTGGGACTCGATCCCCGACGCGACGCTCCTCGAGGCCGCCAAGACCGGCGCGCTGGACCCGATCAAGGAAGCCGAGCGCATGCTCGCCGATCCGCGCGCCAGGGCGAAGCTCGCCGACTACTTCCATCGGTGGCTGCTGCTCGACCGCCACCACGACATCGCCAAGGATCCCAAAATCTATCCGGGGTTCGATGCGGCGATCGTGTCCGACCTGCGGACGTCGCTCGACCTCTTCCTCGACGACGTGACCTGGGGGGAGTCTTCCGATTGGCGGCAGCTGATGCTGGCGGACACGGTGTACATGAACGGCCGCCTGGCGAAGTTCTACGGCGTCGACCTTCCTGGGGACGCGCCGTTCCAGAAGGTGAAGATGGATCCGAAGAAGCATGCGGGGCTGCTGACGCATCCGCTGCTCATGGCGGGCTTCTCCTACACCGCGGTGTCGTCTCCCATCCACCGCGGCGTCTTCCTGGCGCGCGCCCTTCTCGGCCGGCGTCTGCGCGCGCCCCCCGAGGCCCAGACGCCGATCTCGCCCGACCTCCATCCGTCGCTCTCGACGCGGGAGCGCATCCTCCTCCAGACCAAGAGCGCGGCCTGCCAGTCCTGCCACGCGATGATCAATCCCCTCGGCTTCGCTCTGGAGAATTTCGACGCCGTGGGCCGGTTCCGGGAGGTCGAGAAGGAGAAACCCATCAACGCCGAGGGTTCCTACTGGACGCTGGGAGGCGAAGACGTCAAGTTCACCGGCCCCCGGCAGCTGGGCGAGTTCCTGGCGGGCAGCGAGGAGGCGCACGAGGCCTTCATCGAGCACCTGTTCCACTTCCTGGTAAAGCAGCCGATCCTGGCCCACGGGCTGACCCTGCCGGAGACCCTCCGGGAGGGGTTCGCGAAGGACAAATTCAGCATCCGGAAGCTCCTGATTCAAGAAGCGGCCGCCGCTGCCCGTCCGGCCGGTGTAAAGAAGCAAGAGAGGAAAACGCCATGATGCACCGTCGCGACTTCCTGCGGAACCTGGGCCTGGGCGCCGGCGCGCTCCCGTTCCTGGGTCTCCCGAGCCTGCACGCCTCGCCGGCCCGGGCCGCGAAGAAGCAGCGACTGGTCGTGATGTTCAGCCCCGACGGCGTGGTCCCCTGGAACTTCTGGCCGGACGAGGAAGGCGCGACGTTCACGCTCAAGGAGAGCCTGACGCCCCTCGCCCCCTTCCAGAAGAAGATGCTCTCCCTCCACGGCCTCAACAACAAGATCAAGGGCGACGGCGACGGCCACATGCGCGGCATGGGCTGCCTGCTGACGGGCATCGAGCTCTTCCCCGGCAACATCCAGGGCGGCTCCGATACGCCCGCCGGCTGGGCCAAGGGGATCTCGATCGACCAGGAGATCCGGAACTACCTCCAGGCGAAGCCCGAGACGAAGACGCGGTTCGGAGCGCTGGAATTCGGCGTGCTGGTGTCCGAGCGGGCCGACACCTGGACCCGCATGGTGTACGCCGGCGCGAACCGGCCCATCGCGCCGATCAGCAACCCGCTCCAGATGTTCAAGAAGTTCTACGGCGGCGAGAAGGACAAGCAGATGATCGCGAGCGTCCTGGACGACGTCCGCGAGGACCTGAAGAAGCTGTCCGACAAGGCCTCCGCCGAGGACAAGAAGCTGCTCGAGGAGCACGCGACGTTCGTCCGCGAGATGGAGAAGGAGCTGACGACGGCCGTCAAGGAGAAGTCCGCGGCCCCGCCGCCGCCCGCGCCCGACGCGTCGGTCAAGGAAGACAACGACAACATGCCGAAGCTCAGCCGCCAGCAGATCGACCTGATGGTGAACAGCTTCACGCAGGACTTCGCCCGCGTCGCGACGATCCAGTACACGCAGTCCGTGGGCGGCATCAAGATGCGCTGGCTGGGCGTCAACGAAGGCCAGCACGAGCTGTCGCACAAGCCGGACAAGGACGAGGCCGCGCAGGCGGCGCTGACCAAGATCAACAAGTGGTACTGCGAGCAGCTGGCCTACCTGTGCAAGCGGCTCGAGGAGACGCCCGAGCCGGACGGCCAGGGCAGCCTGCTGGACAATACGACGATCCTCTGGACCAACGAGCTCGGCCAGGGCAATTCCCACACGCGGAACAACATCCCGTTCATCGCGGTGGGCAACGGCCTCGGCTGGAAGATGGGCCAGTCGCTGAAGCTCAAGGGCCAGCCGCACAACCGGCTGCTGCTGTCGCTCGCGCACGCCTTCGGCCACAAGCTCGAGCGCTTCGGCAATCCGGAGATGAGCGCCGCCGGCCCGCTGACGCTAGGCTAGAAGGTAAATTTCTTCCACGGCGTCACCCCGCCGGCGCGACGCGTGACGTAGGCCTCCTTCTTCGCGCAATTGAAGACCATCGCGTCGATCGTCGACTTCACCTTCACCTTCGGACAGTTCGCCTGCATCCGCTCGAGGTCGACCTTCGCGTCGCCGTCCGCGCGGATCCGGCCGCCGTTGGCCTTCGCGTCGAGGACGATGTCGAGCTTCTTCGGCGTGCCGCGGATCGTCGCCAGGTTGCCCTGGCCGTCGCCGAGCAGGTAGACGAACCAGCCGGCGTGGGTCGCCCGCTTCACTTCCTCGAGCGCGCCCTTGAACGTGTCCTGGTAGAGGATCTGGGCGATGAGGACGTAGGCGGGGATGCCGACGCTCGGCTCCTTGCCGTCGCCGCCGCCGGTGTGCCACGTCAGCGCGAGCCCCGCGCTGTTGAGGCCGGCGCCGGTCCAGAGCCCCGGATAGGCGTACGACAGCAGGCTCGGCCCTTCGGGGCGCTTCCAGTGGAGTATCTGCGACATCCCGTAGACCGACTCCATCCAGTCCCAGGTCTGGCAGACGAACGTGTCGCCGTCCTTCGTGTCGGGCGGCGCGGCGCCGAAGACCGTGCAGTGGTCCTGGGCGGGGATGACGCCGCGGTGCCAGAGCTCTTCGTGGTTGGTGATGAGGACGGTCTCCTCGATCGAGAGGCCGGTCCCTTCGGCCATCCCTTCCATCTCGTCGAAGATCAGCGGCGAGTACTCCTTCACCGCCTTCGTGCACGCGCCGGCGAACCGGAGGATGGCGTCCTTCGCGTTGGGCTTCCCGACGAACGACGCGTAGATCTCCTTGTTGAGGAACGCGTGGATCGCGTCCTTGAACTGCGTGCCGTACTGCCTCCCGCGTTCCCGCGGCTTCCCCGAGATGGTCGTGACCGGGTGCTCGAGGCTCGGCGCGTCCTGGGTCAGCGCCAGCGCTCCGAGCGCGGTCTGGGCGAGGAAGTCGCGGCGGGTCGTCCGGATCATGGCGTTCCCTCCAACGCTAATACGTTGCCCGATCCGGCCCCCGGTTACTAGGATAAGGCGAACGCCAAGCGAGGGAGAATTCATGAAAGGCGACGCCAAAGTCATCGAGGCGCTGAACCGGGCACTCACCACCGAGCTGACCGCGATCAACCAGTACTTCGTCCAGGCGAAGATGCTGAAGAACTGGGGCTACCTCACGCTCGCGAAGAAGATGCACGAGGAGTCGATCGGCGAGATGAAGCACGCCGACAAGATCATCGAGCGGATCCTCTTCCTCGAGGGGATCCCGAACATCGCGCGGTACGACGTCATCCGCGTCGGCAAGGACGTGCGGGACCAGTTCCAGAACGACCTCAAGCTGGAGATGACGGGCGTCAAGGGCTACAACGAGGCGATCGAGCTTTGCCTCAAGGTGAAGGATTCCGGCACGCGCGAGCTGCTGGAGGAGATCCTGGTGTCGAGCGAGGACCACGTCGACTGGCTGGAGACGCAGATCGGGTTGATCGAGCGGATCGGCCTGCAGAACTACCTGGCGGAGAAGCTGGGCGAAGGCAAGTAGGCCGCGGACTTCGGGGCTTCCTTCTCGAGGAGGGCTTCGAGGGCCGGGTGGCAGGCGGTGCAACCGCCGCCGGCGCCCGTGCACGCGGCGATCTGGCGGAGCGAGCAGGCCTTCTCGTCGCGGATGCAGGCGACGATCTGCTTCTCGCCCACCTTCAGGCACTCGCACACGATCCGGTCGCGCTTCATGTCTCTTCTCTAATTGAGCCTGAGACTCAGTCTCAATTAATAATACGCGCGAACCGCCCTCGAATGCAAGAAAATCCGAATGGAACAAACAGCCGGTCTATTTTGTTCCCTGGCAGACGCGGCCGTAGCGGATGGCGCCGGGCTCGGTGCCCTCGCCCAGGAACGACATGCCGCACTTCTCCATCACGGCGATCGACGCTCCCCGCTGCGGCAGCGTCTCGGCCACGATCCGGCGGGTCCGCGGGTCCCGGCAGATCCAGTCCACGAGCGCCTTCATGGCCTCCGTCGCGTAGCCCTGCCCCTGGTGGGAGGCGACGATGCCGTACGACACCTCCACCGACCCCTCCCGGTCGGGGGGGCCCTTCGGAGAGACGAAGCCGATGAGCGTAGGCCGGGGCTGCTGCAGAATCACCCACCAGCCCCACCAGCCCAGCAGCGACGGATCGCGCTCGAGGAACTCTCGAGCCACCTTTCAATTGTCGTCGAGCAGCGGCGGATCGGCCTCGACCTGCGCGTGGAGGCGATGGCCGAGCTCGTCGAATCGGCGGTTCAGCGCCAAAGACAACGTCTCGGCCGTCGCGGGAACGAGTCGTAATCTCGGGGTTTCCATACCCCTATCTACGATTCCTTTTTTCAGCGGCAACAGGTTGTAGACGCTCGACATGAAAATCGTCCGGGAGGCGGGACCGCCTCTTTTTCGCGGCCTTCCGCAGCAGCGCGGGGGTCGGCTTCTCGGCGAACCAGAGAACGGTATACGTGTCGTCGCCGTCGTCGCGGTGGATCCAGACGGTCGCCTTGTACCGGAACCCGCGCCGATAGGCCGCGCCGTCGGCCCGCGCGTTCGCCTCGTCGAGCTTCTCCTGCACTTTCGCCGCGGCCTCGACGATGTCCTTCAGCCGGTGGCGCGCGCAGTAGCCCTTCGGATTGCCCCACGGACGGCCGTCGCCGACGAGGTTCGGCGCCTTGCAGCCCTTGAAGCGGCACCTCACGGCGCGGAGCCGCGGAAGCATCGCGTCGATGTCCGCGGGCGTCGCCTTCTCGAACAGGCGGCGGCTGACCAGACGGGCGCTCCCGGCGACCCGATGCGACGCCATCAGGCCCAGACGGCTGCCGGTCACCCAGCAGCCCGGCTCCAGCTCGACGCGGACCTTGAGCCCGCCGATCGTCACGGTCCGGCGATAGTTGACCGAGATCGCCGACCGCTTCCCCGAGAACGTGGGCTCGCTCATCGGCGGCCCCGCATCATCAGGTCCTCGATCTCGCGCTCGATCCGACGATCGGTGCCGGGCCGCTTCAGCAGGTATCCCTGCCCCGGGTCCTTGTCGTATCGCCAGTCGAACGTCATGTCCTGCTTCAGATCCATGTAGCCCCGCGTCTCCGCGTCCCAATAGTCGCTCAGGCCGCGCACGGCAAAGAGCACCGCGGTCTGATCGGCGACGTGGCGGTCCTTCGGCTCGCCTCCGAAGTAGAGCTGATAGCCGAGCCGCACGGGATGGTGCTCCGGCAGCTCCTTCAGCCGAGCGCCGGCCTTGAGGCCGCTCGGCACCGATCCGATCTCGCGGCCGACGAACATGATCGGCCCGGGCCAGTTCCAGACCGCGACGTGGGCGCCGTCCTTCTCCACCGTGAAGTTGTTGTTCGACAACCTGACGTCGTCGCGGGCCGGCTTTCCCACGAAGTTGCCGCCCATGCAGACCCACAGCCGCACCTTGCGGCGGACGAGGTCCGGCCCGTCGGGAAGCCGCAGCAGATCGGCGAGGTTCGTCAGGTAGCCGACGGTGACGATGACGACGCTGCGGTCGGGCTCGCGCTGCAGGATCTCCCGGTACATCGCCGCCGCGTCGCCCGCGGCGGTGAGATCGTGGGGGAACGCCTTCGCGATGCCGGCCGCGTACTTCGACTTCCGCGCCGCCCCCTTCCCCTTCGGCGCGCCGATCGGCAGGTCGGGCCGCCCGTACCAGGTGTTGATCGCGTCGATGCAGGGCGGCGTCTCGGGATTCTGCGACGAGGTCATCGTCGCCAGGATGCGCGCCTCTCCCTGGGCGGCGAGCACGTGAAGGATCGCGAGCGCGCCGACGTCGTCGCAGTCGCTGTCCATGTCCGTGTCGAAGATCACGGGCACCGGCGACGCGCACGCTGTCAGCGCGAGCAGCGCGACGGCGGCCCTCATCGCAGCATTTCGGCGAGCACGCGGCCTTCGCTGCCCGACGGCGGCGGGATGGAGAGGACGCGCGCGAGCGTGGGCGCGATGTCGGCGGGCTCCGCGGCCTGCAGGTAGGCGCCGCTCTTCACCCAGGGGCCGAGGAACAGGAGCGGCACGTGGGTGTCGTACTTCCACGGAGTGCCGTGACTTGCCGCGAACGTCACGAGGACTCCTTCCGAGATGATCCAGCCGTCCTTCTGGATGACGACGAGGTCGCCGCTCACCTTCGGATGCCACGCTCGCTGGACCCGTCGCCCCAGGTCGGTCTGCGGCACTTTTCCTTCGGTCAGATCGCTGCGCGGGAAGACGGAATGGACGCCGGGATAGGTCGAAAGGAACTTCGCCGACTCGCGCTCCACCTCGACGCGGTTGAGCCGCCGTTCGTCGATGAGGTTGTAATCAAGCCACACCGTCGGGTACCGCCAGAAGGCGGCATAATTTCCCACGCCGTACTTGTCGCCCAGATACTCGTTGAGCTTCTTCAGCATGTCGGCCGGGTTGATTCTGGACGCATCGAGCCCCATCACGTCGCGGCAGTACTCCGGGGAGTAGCAGAAACCGTGATCGGCCGTCAGGGAGACGAGCGTGCGGTCGAGGCCCACCTCCTGGTCCAGGAAGGAGAAAAAGTCGGAGAGGATCCGGTCGAGGCGGACCAGGTCGTCCAGCGACTCCTTGCTCTCCGGTCCGTAGACGTGGTTGATGAAGTCGTGGCTCGAGAAGCTGATTGCGAACAGGTCGGGCACGCCCGCCGCATTGCGGCCCAGGCCCTCGTTCCGGATCAGCACCTTCGCGAAGTCGGCGAGGTACTCATGCCCGTACGGCGTTCCTTCCATGGCGGCGTAATAGTCGGGCCCGGGCTCCGGCTTTCCTCCCGTCAACTTGTGGGGGAACTTCTTTCCGATGCCCCGCTGCACGACGACGTTCGGCTGGCCCTCGACCGTGCCGCGATAGGCATCGTCGGGCAGCAGCGGCGTCCACACCTTGCCGAACCACCGGTTCTGCGGCCGGCCGAGGTCGTAGTCGACCCACCACATCGGATAGTCGTCGCGATAGTAGTCGCTGGTGATGAATCGGCCCGTCCAGGGGCTGAACATGTACGCCTGGCCCATCCGCCCGGCGGGGAGAATCGCGCCGCGGTCCTTCAGCGACACGGCGAAGACGCGGGACTTCTCGCCGGTCGCGACGCGCAGCTCGTCTCCGACCGTCGTCACGAAGAGGTTCTTCGGCGACGTCCCTTGCCGCTCCCGGGTGGGTTCGCCGAGGTAGCGGGCCTCGGCGTCCTCGGTGCAGTAGACGATCTTCTTCGTCTTCCGGTCCCACCAGTCGTTCGAGACCATGCCGTGACGGTACGGGTAAGCGCCGGTGAGCCAGGTTCCATGGCCGACCGCCGTGATCGTGGTGGAATGACCGTAGTTCGCATCGGTAAACCACGCTCCGTCGTCGAAGAACCGCCGGAAGCCGCCAGGACCGAAATGGTGGCGATACTTGAGGAGCTGGGATTGGGGGAGCCCGTCGACCAGGATCGCGACGACGAGCTTCGGCGGCGGCGCCGAGCCCGTGCGCGAGCCGCCGGCGGTCTGGCACCCCGCCAGGACAAGCGCGAGCAGGACGGCGGCTCGGGCGACCTTCACCTTTCCCTCCGATCGAAGAACGACGTTATAGATCGACGCGCGCGAGTTCGCAACAAACATCAGCGGAGGAGGCACGCCTGGAGCCGTTCGCGCGCCTGGGCCAGATGGATCTCCGCCTTCCGATACTCGGCGGCGTTGCGCGCCGCGTCGATCCGCTCCTGCGCGTCGGCGTTCACCCGGATCTTTTTCTCCACGTCCATCAGCAAGTCGACGACGATCTGGATCCCGCCTTTCAGGCTCGGGTCCTCCGCTTTCAAGCCGCCGATGATCGGCCCCGGCGCCGGATCCTCGCGTCCCAGGGAGGAATCGAACACGGCCCGACGGCACCCCAGGACAATGGACTGCACCGCAGGGACGAACGCGGCGAGCGCTCCCGTCGACGCGTTCGCGGACAGGGCCAGGTTCCCCTGAAGCGCCCGGCATTGGATCAGCACCGCCATGAGGAGCTTGTCCAGCAGCGAGTTCGTGCGCTGCTCGCGCTTCTGGAGCAGATCGAACACCCGCTGGAGCTCGGGATCCTCTCCCAGGAGCGCTGCGGGCTTCGCCTCGCGCTGTCGCTCCTGAAGTTTGTGGAATCGAAGCTGCGCGTCTGACTTCAGACCCTCTTGGATCAGCTCGAGGGCTTCGGCTTCGTCTTCCAGAACCGGCCGGAGATCCGAGAGGAGGATCTCCTCCGTCTTGCTTGCCCGCCACGTGGAGCCCGTATGCAGGACCACGGTGAGGCTGCGGAACGAGCCGTCGATGACCGCGAACGCGGTCAAGCCGAGATCGTCCTCCAGACTCCAGACCGAAACCGAGTGGCGCCGCAGCACGAAGCCGTAGGGATCCAGCGCCACGAATTCCCGCAATTCCTTCCAGCGGGCGTCGGGGAGCTGATCGGTCTGCGTGGAGATCACGACCATCGCCGTCCGGCCTTCATCGACGAGGAAGCCTTCGGAAGTGCGCCAGGCGCGCATGGGGGCTACTCTTCGCGGATCGAAGCTTCCGGCGTGTACATCGCGACGCGGCCCTTCCCGGCCCGCTTGGCCTGGTAGAGCGCCTGGTCCGCCTTCAGGAAGAGGTCGTTGGTCTCGGTTGCGTCGTGCGGATAGACGGAGCCGCCGATGGTGATCGAGATCGTGATCGGCGTGCCTTCGATGATGTGCTGCTCGGATTTCACGGCCATCAGGATGCGGGCGGCCGCGTCGAGCACCCCGCCCCGCGTCGTGTGCGGCAGGAGGATCTCGAACTCGTCGCCGCCGTAGCGGCCGACGACCGCGCCTTCCGTCGGATCCTCGGGCCGGCCCACCAGGTCCAGGCCGCGCAGCGTCTTGGTCAGCGTCGTCGAGATCCGGCGGAGGATGTCCGTGCCGATCGGATGGCCGTAGATGTCATTGACCTGCTTGAAATCGTCGACGTCGACCATGAGGAGCCCGACCGACTGTCCGAGGCGGCACGCCCGGTCGAGCTCGGCATCGACCTGCTGCTCGAAGTGGGCGTGGTTCGCGACGCCGGTGATCCGGTCGCGCGTGCTCTGCCGCTCGAGGAGCGCGTTCTCGATCGCGATAGCCGCATGGTCGGTCAGGATCTGCGCGAGTTCCTGGTGGCGAGGCCCGAACGCGTGGGTCGTGCGCGTGTTGTCCAGGTAGACCGCCCCGACGACCCGCGACTTCACGCGGAGCGGCAGGCAGAAGATCGAGCGGGCGTCATACCCCGGCAGCAGCCCGGCGTCGCGGATCCGCTTCTCGCTGCGCGTGTCGTCGATGAGGACCATCTCGCCCGTCTCGTTCACGCGCATCAGCGCCGAGCCGAGCGTCGGGATTTCGTGGTGGCGAAGCTCGTTCCGCTCCCTGTCGCGCGCGAGCTCGGCGTTGAACCGCTCGCCCTTGAAGAACGCGAGGGAGCCGCGGGTGGCGTTGGAGTACTCGATGATGGTGTCGAGGATCATCGTGACGAGGCGGCGGAGATTGCGCTCGGAGTTCATCTCCTTGAGCACATTGAGGATGGGATGGAGTCCGGCGATTCCCGCCTTTCCAGCCCCGGTCGCTTTATTCGCCGCCGATCGCATGTGCCTCTCTCTTGCCGGTCACAAAATTATACGACACCGAACCGGCGCTGGCGGAAAAATTTGCATTACTGCGGCACCCGCAGCCCGAACGTCGAGGTCATCCACGACCAGTATTCGCGGGGGATGGCCTTCATCTTTCGCTCGTCCCAAACTTTTGCGAGCACCCGGTCGGCCTCCTCCCGACGGCCCGCCCGGCAGAGCGCGTAGAGGCAGGACGCCAGGTCGACCCGCGTCATCCCCGGCGCGCCGACGCTCTTCAACAGATCGTCCGCCGCGCGGCCGAAGTCGCGTTCCGACAGCGCCTGCACGCCCAGGTGGAAGTGCGCCGCGGGGGTCCGGGGATCCGCCTCGCCGGCGGCACGGATGTAGTCGCGATCGCTCCCCAGCGCCCAGACGACCGCGCTCCGCAACGGCGTCGTCGTCAGGATCGCGTGAATCTCGGCGAAGTCGGGAAACCGCGACCGCCGAACCAGATTGCCCGGCGTCGTGAGGATGGCTTCCCACTTGAAGAAGGACGATGTCCGCTCCTTCACCTCGGGAGGCCAGATCTCGGCGATCGACGCGCTGCGGCGAAACCGCTCCGCGCAGGCGTCGACGTCGAACCAGCCCGGATAGATCTTCTTTTCGTCCGGCCCCGGCGCGACGATCCGCTTCGGCCATGCGTCCTCGGTGGGCTTCGCCGCCCCGCAAACCGACCGGAGGTAGTCGCCGTCGCCGATGAACCCCGTGCCCAGCGTCTCGGGGACGTCGAGCCCGACGTCGGCGAGGTCGCCCTTCACCGCCGGATCGTCCCACTGGGCGCGGAACCGCTGCTCGCTGACGCGCGACGGCCGGCCGCGGAACCCGGTCACGACGAGGTCCTGGTTGGCGCCGCGCCAGAGGAAGCAGGTCTCGAAGACGTCGGCCCACGCCTTCAGGATCGAGAGCGACGCCGGCTCGGAGAGATCGTGGATCGGCAGCCAGTAGGTCGCGATGCCGCCCTCGGCGAGCCGGTCCTTCAGCAGCTGGAAGTACTCGCGCGAATACAGACCGGCGACGCCGGGCATCTCGGGCGGCGGCGGCTCGCCGGTGATGAGGTCCCACGTCTCCGACCGCGTCTGGAGGAAGAAGCGGCCGTCCTCGACGTGGACCTTCACGCGCGGATCCTTGAGCGGATGGAGCGCGGGGTCCGGGAAGACGATGTCGCTCAGCTCCAGCACGTCGCGCGAGAGGTCGACCATGTCGATCCGTTCCAGCTCGCGGGTCCGGGTCAGCGCGCCGGCGGTGCTGCCGACGCCGAAGCAGATCAGCAGCGCCCGTTTCGGCGCCGGATGGACCGCGACGGGCCAGTAGACGAACTGCTTCATGTAGCGGTCGCACGAGACCGGGTTCGCCGACATGGACATGGAGTTGGTGAGCATGCGGGAGCAGTAGACGCGGTCGAACTCGCGCGCCTGGAGGTAGATGGTCGTCTCCGTCAGCCCTTCGCGGACCTTTTCGATGCGCGTGTCGGCGTTCACGACCCAGCGCGTCGCCGCCGCCGGGACGTGGTCCTTGTCGAACTGTCCGAACGGAAAGAGCGCGACGGTCGCGGCCCACGTCGCCGCGCCGACGGCGAGCCATTTGCGCGGACCGCCCGTCGACCGGCACCAGACCCACGCCCCGAGGCCGTAGACGAGCGACAGCCCGAGGAAGGATTTCTCGACGCCGAGGCCCGGGACGAGCAGGAAGCCCGCGACGACCGCCCCCGCGGCCGCGCCGAACGTGTTGAAGAGGACGAGCAGGCCGGCGGAGGCCTGGGAGGAGGCGATGCGGTTCCGCACCTCGGCGCCCGCCAGGGTGAAGAATGCGCCGCTCAGGAACGACACGGGAAACTGGAGCGCGATGCCGGCCATCAGGATCTGCCCCGAGCCCTTGAGGACGGTTCCCGGCGCGGGGTGGAAGAGCGGAAAGGCCGCGTACGAGACCAGCACCGCCCCGCCGGCGCCGAAGAGGAGCAGGAACGCATACGGCCGGCGGATCCACGAGGCGCCGCCGGTCAGGCCGCCCGCCGCGATGCCCGCCAGCACGGTCGCCAGCATGAGCGCGAACGCGAGCGAGCTGTTGGGGACGAAGAGCGCGAGGAAGCGGGTCCAGACGACCTCGAGCGCCAGGAGCGCGAAGCCGGCAAGGAAGACGGTGACCAGCGCGGGCATCAATTCCTTCGGGATCTTCCGGTCCCATGCGGGCTCCGACGGCGGCGCCGAGAGCCGACGCGAAATCGTCCACGCGCCCGCCGCGGCGGCGCCGTTCAGCGCGGCCGCGAACGCGCCGGTCCCGAACACGCCGGCCGCCGGAAGGAGGACGATCTCGGCGCCGAGGACCCCGCCGATCGCGCCGAGGGTATTGAGCCCGTACAGCCGGCCCAGCACCGTGCGGAACGAGCCCTGTTCCCCGCCCAGCGCCTGGGCGAGCGCCGGCAGCGTCATCCCCATCGCGGTGCTCGGCACCGCGAGGACGGCCAGCGCGACGACGAACCGGACCAGATTGACGGCGGCCGGGTGGCCGGCCATTGCGCCGAACGCCGGGGCCATCATCCGGCCGATGGCCGGGAGCAGGACCAGCGCCGCGAGCCCGGTGACGAGGATGACGCCTTCCAGGACCGCGTAAGTCCTAAGACTCCAGACCGAGCGCCGAAGCGCGAGCAGGTTGCCGATCGCCAGGCCGACCATGAACGCGGACAGAACCGCCGTGACGGCCCAGTAACTGCTCCCGAGCGCCAGCGTCGCCTGGTACGTCCACAGGGTTTCGAGCAGCAGTCCCGACGCGCCCGAGAGGAGAAAAAGCCCGTAGACGGTCCGTCGGACGCCGGAATTCATGGGTCCACTATACCATCCCGCCCCGCAAGACCTTCGGGACGAATCCCGCGCCCGGACGATCATTATATTAATTAAATTTCATATGAAGGCGTGTTGTTATATACCGGCATGGCCACCGCAGCCTTCCTGCTTCTGGCGGTCCTGTTCGTCGCCTACACGAACGGGGCGAACGACAATTTCAAGGGCGTCGCGACGCTCTTCGGAAGCGGGACGAGCGGCTACGGCGGGGCCCTGGCCTGGGGAACGGCGACGACCTTCGCAGGATCGGTGATGGCGATCCTGCTCTCCGAGACCCTGGTGAAGCGCTTCAGCGGCCGCGGGCTCGTCCCCGACGCCCTGGTGGGATCGCCCGAATTCGTCGGTGCCGTCGCCGTAGCCACCGCTCTGACCGTCCTGCTGGCGACGATGATGTCGTTTCCGATCTCCACCACGCATGCGCTCACCGGTGCCCTCGTCGGGGCCGGCCTCGTCAAGGCCGGGGGCGACGTCCGCTTCTCCGTTCTCGGCGCCGCGTTCGTTCTCCCCCTCATCGCCTCTCCCGTGGCGGCCTTGCTGCTCGCGGGGGCGTTGTACCCGGCGGCCCGCTGGATGCGCCTCAAAGCGGGAATCCGCCGCGAAACGTGCGTGTGCATCGACCGCGTGGGGGTGCCGGTCGCGGCCGACTCCGGCGGAGCCGCGGCCGCCCAGGGACAGATCGAAGTCCGCACCTGCCAGGATCGGTACCAGGGAACGATCCTCTCCCTGACCGCCCACGGCGTTCTCGACGGGGCGCACTATCTGAGCGCCGGCGCGGTCTCCTTCGCCCGGGGGCTCAACGACACTCCGAAGATCGTCGCTCTGCTCGTCGCGGCGCAGGCGATGGAGGTGCGCGGGGGAATGGTGCTGATCGGCCTGGCGATGGCGCTCGGCGCCGTCCTCCAGGCGCGCAAGGTGGCCGAGAAGATGAGCCACGGGATCACCCGGATGAATCACGGCCAAGGATTCTCGGCCAACGTCGTCACGTCCCTGCTCGTCATTCTCGCGTCGCGCTTCGGCCTGCCGGTCTCCACCACGCACGTCTCCTGCGGATCCCTGTTCGGCATCGGACTCGTGACCCGGCAGGCCGAAGGAAAGACCATTGCCACGGTGATTCTCGCCTGGGTGATCACGCTGCCGGTCGCGGCGGCGCTGGCCGCTCTCGCCGCCACCGTCGGCGGCACGCGCGGATCGCCGTGACTTCGCTCCGCCTTCGGGATCAACAAGGTTGCGGGAGCCGGCCTCGGCATCCCCGAACTTTCGAAAGGAAGCTGAGGATCTCCGGGGTCCGACTCTCGCGCTTTTTCAGGGAGGCGGGCATGGCGACGATCAAGACCCTCTGCGCGACGCTGATCCTGATCGCGGCGGCCGTAGGCTGCACCACCACGGTCGAGCACCCGGTCGGCAAGGCGTGCGAGCGCTGCTCCCACGGGTACTACCCGGTCGACGACCGGGACCATCGGCGCGCCGTCTGCATCGTCCACGACCGCGTCGTCAACTGCGACCGAATCCCCGCCGAGTGCGGCGAGTGCGAGAGGATCCAGCGCCACGACATGAATCGGAACGAACCGTATACGCGCTAGGAAGCCGACCCGCGCCCGGATCCCGAATCCTGGATCCCGGATTCCGATCCGATTCCCCTCCTCTCGAGCAGCTTGCGCAGCGTGATCTTGAGCTCCTCGGGCTCCCACGGCTTGCGGACCAGGTGCTCGACCGTGTCGATCGTCTTGCGCTTCATGATCGACGTCAGGTCGGACTGGCCGGTCAGCATGACGCGGACCGTTTCGGGCGAGCAGGCCTTCACCATCTCGAGCAGCTGGAGGCCCGTCATTGACGGCATGCGCTGATCGGCGATCACGACGCGGGCCTTCCGCTCCAGCACCCAGGCCATCGCCTCGTCGGGCTTCTCGGTCGTGAGCAGCGTGCAGGGCTCGTTCCGGAAGAGCCGGCGCAGCGATGCCAGGATGGCCGGCTCGTCGTCGATGCAGACGACCACGCGTTCTTCGTCCATCCGCCCTCCTTACTTCGCAACGGGCCGCAGCTGCTGCGGCAGGTGGATGATGAACTCCGCGCCGTTCCCCTTCTCGCTGGTGACCTCGATGCGCCCGCCGTGGGCGCGGACGATCTTGTAGGCGACGTGGAGTCCGAGGCCGGTCCCCTTGCCGACCGGCTTCGTGGTGAAGAACGGCAGGAACAGCCGGGCCCGGTTCTCCTCCGAGATGCCCGGCCCCGTGTCGCGGACCGACACCCGCACGCCGTCCGCCTCGGGCCGCGTCTCGAGAAAGAGCTCGCCCTTCTTTCCCGTCATCGCCTGCGCCGCGTTCACGAGGATGTTCACGAACACCTGCTCGATCTGTCCCGGGAAGCAGAGCACGGAGGGCACCGGCTCGTAATTGCGATGGAGCGTCACCTCGTACTTGAGCTCGTTCGCGCAGAGCTCCACGGCGCTTTCGAGCAGGACGGACAGGTCGACTTTCCGCAGCTCGGACTCGTCGGGATGGACGAACTCGCGCAGGCCGCGGATGATCCGCTGGATCCGCTGCGCGCCGGCGTGGCAGTCGGAGATCGCGTTTTCGAAATCCTCGAGCAGCTCCTCGAGCTCCTTGCGCGTCAGCTTCCGCGCTCGCGTCGCCGTTCCCGAGGGGGCCGAGCCGACCGTCGCGCCCTCCTCCTCCGCCCGCAGGTAGTCGCCGATCTCGCGGAGATACTCGCGGACGGTCCCCAGGTTCGACAGGATATACGCGGTTGGATTGTTGATCTCGTGGGCGATGCCGGCCGCGAGCTGGCCCGTGGCCTGGAGCTTCTGGCCCTGGAGCAGCTCGGACTGGGCGCGGTTGCGCTCCTCCTCGGCCCGCTTGCGCTCCATGATCTCGAGTTCGAGCGTCCGCTTCGCCTCCTCGAGCGCCTCGTTCTTGCGGAACAGGTCCAGGTAGAACTTCACCTTCGAGCGCAACACCTCCGGCACGAACGGCTTGAAGAGCAGGTCGACCGCGCCGACGCGGTAGCCGCGCTCGATGTTCACGGCGCTCTCGTCCATGCCCGTGACGAAGATGATCGGCGTGTGGCGGGTCCTCGTGCGGGAGCGCAGGAACCTCGCCGTCTCGAACCCGTCCATCTCCGGCATCCGCACGTCGAGCAGGATGACCGCGAACTCGTGGTCGAGCGCCGTCGCCAGCGCCTCCTGGCCGGAGCCGGCGCGGAGCAGATTCTCACCGAGATCGTCGAGGACGGTCTCGAGCGCCTTCAGGCCCTCGACCCGGTCGTCGACGATCAGGATGTTGGCCCGTTTCGGATCGGGCATCGTCGCTCCTTCAATCCCCCACCGGTTCGGGAAGGAATTCCCGCAGGGCGCGCTTCAGCAGCGAGTCGTCCCACGGTTTCTCGATCAGGCACTCGACCGAATGGGGCCGACGCACGGCCGTTCCGGCGACCGCCGACAGCAGGATGCGCGCGGTCTCCGGCGAGCGGTCCGAGATCCGTCCCAGCAGCTCGGTGCCGGTCATCTCGGGCATCCGTTCGTCGCTCACCACCGCGCTGACATCGAGCGCCTCCACCCAGCGGAGCGCCTCGCGCGGCTTGCTCGTGGTCAGCACCAGGTACGGCTCCCGCGCGAGCACCCGGCGAAGCGCGGAGAGAACCTCCGGCTCGTCGTCGACCAGGACGATCATGTGCATCTTCATCGAGCTAGCCTCCTTCTCCTCCGAGGTCGAACTGCGGCTCCGCGGACCGCGAGTCGCCGAACGCGGCGCGCTCGCGTTCCACCTCGCGGATCAGCCGGCGGATCGTGGTCTTGAGCGCGTCGTCGTTCCACGGCTTGTGGAAGAGGAAATCGACCCCGGCCTCGAACGCGCGGACCTTCATCGTGGGGTCCGCGTGGGCGGTCAGGATCACGCGGCCGATCCAGGGCCATCGCTGCCGCACCTCGGCCAGCAGCTCGCAGCCGGTCACGTCGGGCATCCGTTCGTCCGAGACGACGACCTCGACCGGGCGGACCCGGAGCGACGCGAACGCCTGCGCGGCGTTCGTGGCCGTCACCAGGCCGTACGGCTCCCCGCGGAGGAGACGCCGAAGGGACGCCAGGACGCGGGAATCGTCGTCGATGCAGAGCACGACGGGCTCGCGCGCCAGCGTGAGATCGGTATCGGTGGACATCGTCACTGCCTCCTGGAACGGGACGCGGGACGGGGAGAGAAACTGCGGAGCTACCGAGCGATTGGAAGGCGTTCCGGTTATCCGGTCCCGGCGCTCGAGGCGCCAACGGGCGGTCGGAACAAATTAAGTCTACCCTCCCCTTCCGGGTGCGGCAACTCGAATCCCGCGTTCCCATGTGAAAATAAGACGGCAGTTTGACGATCTGTAAAGGACGACCCTTCCGGCCGGCGTCGAATCTCCCGGAATTGCCCCCCGTTCCGGCGGCCCGGGGGTATACTCAATTTTGCACGGCTCGGTAGGAGGGGGGCAGTACGGGAGTGGAATGGGAAAAGAGACCTCCTACAAAATGAGGCATCAGGCGTCGCCTCCGGACTCCTACATCGGACGGCGCGCGGTCGAGCAGGGTCTGATCACCCAGGACCAGCTCAACGCCGCGCTCGACCTGATGGCGGAGGATACGGCGGTTCCCAACGCGCCCGTGCCCACCACGCTGAGCGGCGCGCTCCTCGCCTCCCGCCTCCTCACCCGGCAGCAGGTCGACGCGCTCCTGGAATCTCCTCCCGCGCCCGAGGATCTCGGACGGTACAAGCTCGGCCGGCGGCTCGGCCGCGGCGGCATGGGCGTCGTCTATGAGGCCGAGGACCGGGAACTGGGCCGCAAGGTCGCGCTCAAGATGCTCCGCGTCACCACCGACGCCGATCCGGCGGAGCTGGCCGACGACGAGGAGCGGTTCATCCGCGAGGCGCGGCTGGCCGCGCGGCTGCCCAAGCATCCGAGCATCGTCGGCGTCTACGAAGCCGGCATCCTCGGCGGACGGCGGTACATCGCGATGGAGCTGATCGAGGGCACCCAGTTCCAGGACTGGCGCGCCCAGAAGTCGGTCTCGCTCCGGCTGAAGATCGCCGTCCTGCGCGACGTCGCCCTCGCGGTCCATCACGCCCACGTGCACGGGGTGATCCACCGCGACCTCAAGCCGGCGAACATCCTCGTCGACACGATGAACGTCCCCCACGTGACGGACCTCGGCCTCGCCAAGCAGCTCACGCGGGAGAACGCGCCGACGCTCACCGGCTCGGGCTACCTGCTCGGCACGCCCGCGTACGTGAGCCCCGAGCAGGCACAGGGCGCGAAGGACGTCGACCGCCGGACCGACGTGTGGTCGATGGGCATCATGCTCTACGAGATCCTGACGGACCGCCTGCCCTTCGAGGGCATGAACGCGCTCGACATCGTCATCAAGACCGTGCGCGATCCGATCCAGCTGCCGTCGACCACGCGCCGGGCGACGCTGGCGGCGACCGACAAGGCGCTCGAACGGATCTGCATGCGGGCGCTCTGCAAGTCGCCCGAGGAACGGTACCGGTCGGCGGAGGCGATGGCCGACGACCTGACGCGCTGGCTCCAGGGCCGCCGCGTGCTGGCCTCGCTGCCCCGCCAGTCGAAGCGCCCCTGGATGATCGCGGCCGCGTGCTCCGCCGTCCTGTTCCTGACGGTGCTCCTCGGGATGCTGGTCACGCCGTCCGCGGAAGACCCCGCGGTCAAGGAGCAGCGAATCGCCGCGTACATCGCCCAGGGAAGGAAGCTGCTGGGCCAGAACCGTCCGACCGACGCGCTCGTCGCGTTCGGCCACGCGCTCGAGGACGAACCGAAGCACAAGGCCGCCCTCGCGGGCCGCAAGGAAGCCGAGGCGAAGATCATCGCGTCGGCGAAGCCCGACCCGGCGCCCGCCGCCCAGCCCGACATCGTGGCGATTCCGGGCGAGCTGACGCCCCTCCGCGGTCATACGAGCGGCGTCCATCTGGTCGCCTTCTCGTCCGACGGAAAGAGCCTGATCACCGGCAGCTACGACAACAGCATCCGGCTGTGGGACGTCGCGAGCCGGTCGCAGAAGAGGATCCTGGTCGAAGCGAAGGTCTTCCCGGTCTCCGCCGCCGTGGCGCGACAGGGCGGCTGGATCGCGGCGGGTTTCCTCGACGGCATCTGCCGCGTGTGGGACGCCGAGGGCAATCCGCGTCCGCCGATGGAAGGCCACGCGCTCCAGGTCACGGGCCTCGCGTTCACGCCCGACGGCTCCGGCCTCGCGTCGTCCAGCACGGACGGCATCGCCCGGCTCTGGGACCGCGCGGCCGCGGCGGTGAAGTCGTCCCGGGAAGGCTTTCCCAAGGGCGCGATGTGCCTCTCGCTCTCCCGCGACGGCAAGATGGCCGCGGTCGGCGCCGCCGAGCGCCAGATCCGGATCCTCGACCTCCCCTCGATGGAGGAGCGCGGGACGTTCGACCGCGTCCATGACACCGAGGTCCGCTGCACGGCGTTCTCGCCGGACGGCGCGCGGATCGCCTCGGGCGGCAACGACGGCCACGTCGCGGTGATCGAGCTCGAGTCGGGCCGCCGCAGGCTCCTCACCGGCCACACCCGCAGCGTGATCGGGATCGCGTTCTCGCCGGACGGCCAGTGGATCGCGTCCGCGTCGCACGACGGCACGCTGCGGCGCTGGGACGCCCGTTCGGGCGCCCCGCTCGGCTCGATCAAGGCGCCGATCGGCGTGATGGCGGTGACCTTCTCTCCGGACGGCCGCCTGATGGCCGCCGGCCTCGGCGACGGAACCGTGCGGTTCTGGAACGTCGAGGCCGTGACCGCGTTGAAATAGCCTTCAGCGCGGCAACTCCAGGCCGAACGTGGCTTTCATCCAGGGCCAGTAGTCGGGCGGCATCGCCGTCCGCAACCCCTCGTTCCATACCCCCGCGAGCGTCCGCTCGGCGTCCCCTTTCCGTCGGGCCCTGCAGAGCGCGTAAAGGCAGACCATCAGGTCGAGCTTCCGCATCCCCGCCGTCCCGACGGTGCGCAGGAAATGATCCGACGCGCGGCCGTAGTCGCGCTGCGCGAGCGCGCGGGCGCCCAGATGGAACTGCGCCGACGGCTGGCTTTGCACTTCCGGGTCGGCCAGCTCGGCGGCGCGGACGAGGTCGCGATCGCTGTCGAGCGCCCACATCACCAGCATGCCCAGCCCGGGCGTCTGGCACAGCCGGTGGAGCTCGGAGAACGGCGGCTGGCGCGTCTTCCACGGGACGGAGCCGAGCGTCGTCAGCGCCGTCTCCCACGCGAAGTAGGCCTGGGTCTTCTCCCTCAGGGCCGGAGGCCAGAGCCCGGACAGCGACGCGCTCTTCGCGAATCGCTCCGCGCTCGCGGGAACGTCGAACCAGCTCTCGTACATCTTCTGCTCGCTCGGCCCCGGCGCGACGATCCTCTTCGGATAGGCGTCGACGGTCGGCTCGGCGGTCGCGCAGATCGACCGGATGTAGTCCGCGTCGCCCACGAAGCCCGTGCCGAGCAGCTCCGGGAGATCGAACCCCACGTCCCTCAGCTCCGACAGCGTCGCGGGATCGCGCCATTGCGCCGAGAACCGCTCCTCCGAGACGCGGCCCGGATGCCCCTTGATCCCGACCACCATCAGGTCCTTCCGAGCGCCGCGCCAGAGAAAGCCGTTCTCGAAGACCTCGGACCACGCTTTCAGCACCGACCGCGCCGCGGGCTCGGTCAGCGTATGGATCGGGATCCAGTAGGTGGCGATGCCGCCCTCCGAAAGCCGATCCTTCACCAGCTGGAAATACTCGCGCGAGTAGAGTCCCGCGATCCCCGGATGGTCCGGCGGCGGCGGCTCGCCCGTGATGATGTCCCACGTCTGCGCCCGGGTCTGGAGGAAGAACCGGCCGTCCTCCACGTGGACCCGGACCCGCGGATCGTGCAGCGGATGCGACGCGGGATCGGGAAAGACGATCGAGCTCAGGTCGAGAATGTCGCGCGAGAGATCGACCACGTCGATCTGCTCCAGCTCCCGCGTCCGCGTCATCGCCCTCGCGGTGCCGCCGACGCCGAAGCAGATCAGCAGCGCCCGCCGGGGCGCCGGGTGGAGCGCGACGGGCCAGTAGACGAACTGCTTCATGTACCGGTCGGACGCGACGGTCGTCGCCGACATCGAGAACGAGTTCGCGACCATGCGGTGATTCAAGATCCGGTCGAACTTCTCGTGCTGGACGTAGATGACCGTCTCGGTCAGCCCTTCCCTCACCGCGCGGATCTTCGTATTCGGGGCTTTGGTGAAGAGCTGCGTCGATGCGGGGATGTACCTCCGGTCGAAGCGGCCGAAGGGAAAGAGCGCGAGCGCCGCGACCCAGACGCCGGCGCCGACCCAGAGCCATCGCCGGCTGCCCTCGTCGGCCCGGCTCCAGAGGAAAGCCGCCCCGCCGTAGACGAGCGCGAGGACGAAGAACGATTTCTCCACGCCGATTCCCGGAACGAGCAGGAACCCGGCGACGACGGCGCCCGTCGCCGCGCCGAACGTGTTGAACAGCACCAGCAGCCCCGCCGAGGCCTGGGACGACGCGATCCGTTCGCGGAAGACGGCTCCCGAGACGGTGAAGAACGCCCCGCTCAGGAACGAGACCGGGAACTGAAGGCAGAATCCGACGCCGAGGAGGGTTCCGGCGTCGTGCACGTACGACCCGAGCGACGGGGTGTGATACGGGAACGCGGCGTAGCACGGGACGAGCGCCACGCCGGCGCCGACCAGCAGGAGGAACGCGTAGGGCCGCCGGATTCAGGGCATGCTCCCCGCGATGCCGCCGAGCGCAATGCCCGCCAGAACGGTCGCCAGCATCAGCGCGAACGAGAGCGAGTTGTTCGGGACGAAGAGCGACAGGAAGCGGGTCCACACGACCTCGAGCCCGAGGAGCGCGAATCCCGCGAGAAAGACGGCGGCGAACGCCGGGATCAGCTCCCTCGGGATCTTTCGATCCCACGCGGCCTCCGGGGCGGCGGACGCGAGGTCGGACCGGCGCGACATCCTCCACGCGCCGAGCGCCGCGGCGCCGTTCAGGAGCGCCGCGCAGACGCCGGTCCCGTAGACTCCAGCGCCGGGGAGCAGGACCAGCTCCGCGCCGAGCACGCCTGCGATGGCGCCCACGGTATTCAGTCCGTAGAGACGGCCGAGGATCGCCCGGAACGAGCCGTGCTCCCCGCCCAGCGCCTGGGCCAGCGCCGGGAGCGTCATCCCCATCGCGGTGCTCGGCACGGCGAGCACGACGAACGACAGCAGGAACCGCAGGGCGTGGAGGATCGCCGGATGGCCCGAGACCGCGCCGAACAGCGGGGCAAACAGGCGCCCGAGCACCGGCAGAAGGACCATGGCGCCGAGGCCCGTGACGAGGATCACGGCCTCGAGCATCGCGTAGGTCTTCAGGCTCCAGACGTTCCGCCGGAGCGACAGGAGATTCCCGAGCGACAGGCCGGTCATGAACGACGCCAGCACCGCGGTGACGGCCCAGAAGCCGCTGCCCAGCTCCAGCGTCGCCTGGTAGGTCCAGAGCGTCTCGAAGAGCAGCCCCGATGCGCCGGAGAGCAGGAAGAGCAGGAATACGGTGCGCTGAACGGCCCCGGGGATCATGCGCACCTAGGATACTATGGGCCGGGGGTGGGGCCGCCTCGAATCAGCTGCAGCACGCCGAGCCCCGCGAGAACGCTCAGAATCAGCAGGACGACGCCCCAGAAGATGGCCTTTACCGGGGACTTGGCCGGCGCCGCGGGCGGCGGCAGGAGCGGACGCGCGTGGACCCCTGAAGGCGGATTCGCGGAGATCAGCTCCAGCGCCTTCACGAATTGCGTCGCGGTCGGATATCGATCGGCTTTCTTCTTCTCGAGCGCCTTCAGGATGATCTTCTCCACCTCCGGCGGCGTCTCGCGGCGGATGGACGACGGCGGTACGACGGGCGCCTCCAGCACCTGGCGGATCGTCTCCATGATCCGATCGCTGCGGAACGGCGGCCCGCCGGTCACCAGCTCGTAAAGGATCGCGCCGAGCGAGTAGACGTCGCTCGAGCGGTCCACGTCCTGATTCTTCCCCGCCGCCTGCTCGGGCGGCATGTAGCTCGGCGTGCCCATCACGGTGCCCGGCGCCGTCAGGCCGGCGCCGTGGAAGAGATCCTTGGCCAGGCCGAAGTCCATGACGTAGACGTGGCCGGATCCGTCGACCATGATGTTGCCCGGCTTGAGGTCGCGGTGGACGACCCCGCGCTCGTGGGCGTACGCGACGCCCCGGGCCGCCTGGGTCGTGATGGAGCACGCCTGCTCGATGGTGAGGGACATCCCCGTCAGCGTGCTGCCTTCGACGTACTTCATCACCAGGTAGGGCCGGCCGTTGCTCTCGCCGACGTCGTAGATCGGGACGATGTTGGGATGCTGGATCGCGGCGGCCGTCTCGGCCTCGCGCCGGAAGCGGAGGACGAGGTTCTGGTCGCTCGTGGCGAGCAGCACCTTCGCCGCGACCCAGCGCCGCAGGCCGCGATCCCACGCCTTGTACACGGCGCCCATGGAGCCCTTCCCGATCGGTGTGACGAGGATGTACTTGCCGAGCATGTTGACCGGGTTCTCGGCCGCCTTGTCGACTTCGGGCGGGACCGTGGACTGGACGACGGGGATGCGCGTGCCGCTGGAGAGCGGGCTCGCGCACTGCTCGCAGAGGAAGACCTTCCCGGGCTCCGCCTTCTCGGCGGCATATCGGGCGCCGCAGGCGGAGCAGGCCAGATGGATCAGCTTGCTCTGGCGATGGAGCGCGTCCTGGAGCGCGGAGTAGCTGAGGACGCCCTTCTCGATCAGGATCTCGCCGATGCGCGGGACCGGAGCCTTCCGGGCGGCGTAGTCCGCCTGGATCGCGAGCGCCTGCTTCACCTGCTGCTCGGTGGCGGAGCCGGCCTCCACCAGGAGCTGGCCGATCCAGGTGTCGTCCTCCCGGACCTCGGCATAGGCGCCCGACCGGGTGACGTCGGCGGCTTCCGACTGGAGAGTGGCCGACTGTTCCGCCGTCAGGACGCCGCGGGAGACGAGCAGATGGGCGAGCGAGACGGAGGCGCTGGAAGGGTCCTGGCTCCGGGCGCGGACGGCATCGGCAATTTGCGACCGGCTGGCCCAGCCCCTCTCCAGGCAGATTCTCGCGAACACCTTCTCAAAGGAGGTCATTTCCTGAGCGCAGTTCCTTTACCCATCCCGCGATTCACACCCGTTCTTATGCATTGAGTGTACCCCGTCGAGGCCGGAACCTCAGGGGGATCGCGAGCTTCGCCTGAAAGTGTTATCGGCCGGGAGCACACGGAAGGGGATCGGGATTTTCCCGACCGCCGCGACGTCAGTTTCTCCGGATCGACGGGGGAATCGGAAGCAGCTTCGAGGAGTCCGTCTTCCAAAAGGCGCTCTTGAGGACCTCGATCCGGGCTTCGAGGGCGCGGGCCTGGCGGCCGAAGATCTGGGCGACGTCGACGTGCCCCCGGCGCGTGGCGTCGTCGACAATCGCCAGCAGCACGCCGTGCTGCCGGTCCCATTCGTTCAGGAGCGCCTCCACGCCGACCTTGAGCGCCGAGGACCCCTGCTGCAGGGCCTCCGTCGCGTCGAGCTGATGCCCGCTCTTGCAATGGAACGTCACCGAGGACGCCGTGGGGACCGGGACGAGACTGCGCCCGCATCGGGGGCACGGCAGGTACGCGCGCAGGCGGGAAGATCGACGTTCCATCCGGTCTTCAAGATCCGGACGCATGAAAAATGTTATGGTCCTTCGTGAAATATTTTCTTCAGGGAACCGGCAGCTTCCCGACCAGGCGCATCGCGGAGACGGTCAGGAGGGCGATCGCCCCCTCGGCGGCCAGGACGAAGGTCCCCCACTGCCCCAGCAGGCGGCCCACGACGACCCGGCGTTCGGCCCGCAGGCCCTGCTCGCGTCGCCGCCGCTCGGCGGCGAGTCCCGCGATCCAGGCCAGGGGCGCCAGCGGGACGAGAAGGCCGCAGACGCAGACGCCGAGGACCCCGACGATCCGGTTGCGCTCCATCGCCGCCGTCAGGGGGAGCAGGAGACCGGCGAGCGGGGCAATGACGCCCAGGACGAGCGGCACGGTGAGGGGCCGGGCCGGCGCCGGCAGCCGCTTCGCCGCCGGACGGGGAGCCGCAGGAACCCGGTCGGCGAGCACCGACGCGTCCATCAGTTCGGTGATCGCCGTCGACGCCGCGGAAGGCGGGACAGACTCGATCGGCGCCTGCTGGCGCAGCGCCGGCGGTGACCGCTTCGGAGGCGGCGCGACGGAGGGCAACGAGCAATACCAGGAGTCGTCCTCTTCCAGGCGCAGGGGCTTGACCGGCCTGCCCTCCGAAGCGCGCTTCGTGGAGGGCGCGACGGAGGGCTCCGTGAAGGTGATCCGGTCGAATCCGACGTCGGACGGCGCCGACACGGCAGGAACGACCTTCGGAGCCGGCTTGGCGGCCTTTTTCGGCGGAGGCGGCGGCAGGACCGAGCCCAGGATCGGCTTCGGAGGCTCAACGACGGGCGGCTTGTCGGACGGCCCCGACACGGGGAGAGGCAGGGCCGAGCTCAGGATCGGCCTCGGCGGTTCCGCGACGGCCGGCTTGGGCGCGGGGATCCGCTCGTGCCGGCCCGACTCGGAGACGCCGAGCGGCTGCTCGACCTTGGCGCCGCACATCGGGCAGAGCGTCATGCCCAGCGAGGTCCACGCCGCGCCGCAGGCGGCACATTTCAACATCATGGGAGACAAGATCCCCGGCCCGTCGCCCTGTCACGCAGGTCGAGCGCCCGAAATGTTCGCCCGGGCATCAAATGGAGGTGATACGCCGACCTCGCGAGTGTACTAATGCCGGGCGGGATCACCTTCATTGCCGGGAGCCTCCATGGCCCTCTTGCTCGCCCTTCTGCTGTCGTCCGCCCAAACCGAACCGACCCGGAGCGATTCGATCCCCCGGCTCGTCCGGAAGATCGAATTCGGGGAGTACGGAAGCAAGGTGATCCGGCTCGGCGATCTCGACGGCGACGGCCGAGTCGACCTCCTGCTCGTCCAGGCCAAGGCCCCGGAGGGCGAGGACAAGACGATCATCACGTGTCTCACGGCGGTGACGCTGGACGGCGAAGTGCTGTGGCAGATCGGCAAACCCGATCTCCGGAACAACTACTTCGCCGGGGATTTTCCGGTCCAGATCCACGACCTCGACCGCGACGGGAAGGTCGAGGTGATCTACATCCCGGACGAGAAGAACGAGCTCCATATCGTGGAGGGCCGCACCGGAAGGGAGATCCGGAAAGTGCAGCTCGCGGGAGGCCACGACACGATTCTCTTCGCCGACCTCGACGGCGCCGGCCATCCGCGCGATCTGGTCGTGAAGGACCGCTACAAGAGCTTCTGGGTCTACGACAAGGACTTCAACCTGAAGTGGTCGAGGCTCGACGGCAACACGGGCCACTACCCCATCGAGCACGACTTCAACCGCGACGGCAAGGACGAGCTCCTGGTGGGATACACGCTGTATGACGGGCGGGGCCGCGAGCGGTGGTCGCTTCCCGGCTTCGACCTCCAGCAGCACAACGACGCGACGTTCATCGAAGACATGGACGGCGATGGCCGGTCCGAGCTGGCGATCGCCACGAGCCGGGACGCGCTCCTGGTGGATGCCGACGGAAAGATCCTCTTCCGGAAGCCCATGCAGCACTGCCAGCACGCGCTGATCGGAAAGTTCCGGAAGGACCTGCCGGGCAAGCAGGCGTTCTACATCAGCCGGAACATCGCGGGCGTCCGGATCGACCTCGCCCGGCCCAACGAAGGGCTTCGCTATGCGCAGACGGCGATGTTCACGAAGGCCGGCGAGGAGCTGTGGAGCGCGACGGAGAACATCTGGTACACGGGCTGCCTGCGGATGGACAACTGGACCGGCGACCCCGGCCAGCAGCACGTCCTGCTCTACAGCCGGGGGTTCTTTCCTCCCTGCCTGATGGACGGGCACGGAAAGGCGATCGCCGTCTTCCCGTTCCCGCCGGCGATCGTCGAGCCGGGCAAAGGTCCCGGCGGCAAGGATCTGTACGAGGACTACTACGTGCACCATGTATCCTGCTGGGGCGACGAGCGGGAGGAAGTGCTGGTGTTCAACCAGAAGCAGCTCTGGATCTACACGAACGCCGCGCTGCTCGAGAAAGCCCGGCTCTACAACAGCACCTACTATCCGGGCCGGCAGTAGCCGTCAGACGGCGAGGATGTCGCTCGTCGTCCGCATCTGGAGGATGCGGTCGACGATCCGCAGCAGCTGCGTGGCGAGCGCCGTCGCGCCCGCTTCGTCCGTCACAGTGTCGGGCAGGAACACGATCTCGCTCTCCTCCCAGCGCCGTCGGAGCTGCGAGAGGACGTCGAGCCCTTCGTGCTCGACGAGGCGCCGGTCGACGAGGATCAGATCGGGCCGCACGTCCGACTTTCCGGCGAGCAGGTCGGCGCAGGAAAAGTCCGTGGAAACCGTGCAGCCGTGGGCCTCGAGAAGACCCCGGAGGGCGATGCGGATCCGGGAATCGGGATGGACGATCGTGACGGCTTTGGTGGTCCTCATGGCCCCTTTTCCCCCGAGGCGCAACTTTGCGCGCATCAAAGATGGATCGGGGAGAGTTTTGTTACGCCGGATCCGCCAAAAAAGAAACGGAGGAGGAAGCCGCCGGAGCGGCTCCCTCCTCCGGAAGGTTCGCGGGAGGAAGGCTACTTCTTCTCCTTCTCCGAGACGATCTGCTCCAGCATCTTCTTCTGATCGCTGGTGCAGACTTCCTTGATCTTCCCGACGATCTCGTGCCGGACCTCGGCCTTCGCCTTCGGGTCGCCCTTCGACTCGACTTCCTTGGCCTTGTCCTTGTACTCCTCGTAGATCGTCTCGACCTTCTTGGTCTGGTCGGCCGACAGCGTCAGCTTTTCCTTCAGCGTCTCGACCGACGGAAGACCCAGCGGGCCGGGCGCCGTCGCGTCGGCGAACGCCATGCCGCCCAGGAACGCGATCGCGACGGCGACGGCCAAACCCCACAGCGTCATGCGGTTGGTCACAGCTTCCTCCTTTGAACGGGAAACCGGAAACTTTCTTCACACGACTTCACGGGAGATCTCCCCATTTTGCGCCCCATATCTACGACGTCCCCTTCGCGCGTTTTCGAAGAAATGGGAAGATCGGAAGAACGGAAGTGAAGGGACCGGCGGTGCGCTACCGGGCGTTTCCGCGAGCGACGGCTTCTTCCTGCATGCGGCAGAGCGCGACCGCGTCGCGGGCGAGATCGCCGGAGAGGATCGGCGAGGGGCGGCCCGACTCCAGCGAGCGGACGATCTCGGCGATCTCGGCCTCGAACGGGCGGACCGGATCGCCGTCGCCCAGCGGAGGCCGCTGCACGGCGCCCTGGTCGTCATAGACCGTGAGCGGAAGGATCACCGTCCACTGCCCGCCGATCACGGCGGCCTCGTACTGCAGCGTCGCGCGCTCGAGGTGGATCTCGAACCCGTGCGTGAACGCGCGGCCCTGCTGGTTGATCACGCCGCTCGCCGCGCCGACGACGAGAGAGCGGTTCGCGAACCCGAACATCGTCTGACAGTACTCCGCGACCTTCCCCCGCCGCCGCCCCTGGCACGTCACCGTCTCCGGCATGCCGAAGAGCAGGCGGATGAGGTGGGCGTCGTGGACGTGGAGGTCGAGCAGAGGGCCGCCGACCTTCACGGGATCGTAGAAGTCGGTGAGCCACGTCGGGTCGGAAATGACGCGCTTGAACCACCCCCCGAGCAGCTTGCCGTGCTTGCCGTCGTCGATGATGCGCCGCGCCTCGGCGTATTCGGGGACGAACGGCAGGACGTGGCCGGCGTAGAGGTGCTTCCCCGCCTTCCGGGCGGCCTCGACCATGCGGATGCACTCGTCCTCGGTCAGCGCGAGCGGCTTCTCGCAGAACACGTGCTTCCCCGCCGCGAAGCAGCGAAGCGCGGCGTCGGCGTGGAGATGAGGCGGGAGGCACAGGTCGATGAGGTCGATCGACTTGTCGGCGAGCATCTCGTCGAGCTCGGCAACCGCCTTCACGCCTTTCAGGTCGACCTGCTCGCCCGGCGGTCCGAAGTTGCCCTTGATGTTCCGCCAGTCGCCGGTGCGGCGTTTCGCGTCGCGCGACGAGATCGCGGCGACGCGGACCCCGGCCGTCTTCTTGTAGGCGAGCCAGTGGATCCAGCCCATGAAGCCGATGCCCGCGATGCCGACGTTGATCATGCCAGCAGGATACGGATCGGAAGCGCGCCGGCCAAAGATTTTCGCGCCTGGTGTCGGCCGGGACGGCGCTTTGTCGCGTGCCTGCGTCGTGGAACCCTGGAGCGTCGAACTCTCCCTCGTGATCCCCGTTTACAACGAGCGCGAGAACGTCCGTCCGCTCTGGGACGCCGTTCGCCCCGTCCTCGAGCAGACCCGCCGCTCCTGGGAGGTCCTCCTCGTCGACGACGGTTCGACCGACGGCGGCACCGAGGAGATGGCCGCGCTCCGGCGCGACGAGCCCCGGGTCCGCGTCATCCGCATCGACCGGAATCGCGGGCAATCCGCCGCGTTCGCGATCGGCTTCCGCCACGCGCGCGCCCCCGTGATCGTCACCATGGACGCGGACCTCCAGAACGACCCGCACGACATTCCGCTATTGCTGGAGGCGCTCGCCGACGCCGATCTCGCCATCGGCTGGCGCCACGAGCGGCGCGATCCGTTCCTGAAACGCGTGTCCTCGAGGATCGCGAATTCCGTCCGCCGCGGCCTCGTGGGCGATCCGTTCCACGACGTCGGCTGCTCCCTCAAGGCCTTCCGCCGCGATGTCGTCCCCCACCTGGTGCCCTTCCGCGGCGTTCATCGGTTCTTCCCCATTCTCGCCGTCATGGCCGGCTTCCGCGTCCGCGAAGTGAAGGTCCGCCATCATCCGCGCCTCCGCGGCAAGGCCAAGTACGGAGTCCTCAATCGCCTGGTCTCCCCCCTCGTGGACTGCTTCGGCGTCCGCTGGCTCCGGCGTCGGTATGTCGGCTCGGTGACGGGAAAGGAACTCGATGGCTAAGGTGATGGATCTGCTGCGCAATCCGTGGGTCGTCGTCGGATTCGCAGGCCAGGTGGTGTTCTCGATGCGGTTCCTGGTCCAGTGGATCGCGTCGGAGCGACGGAAGCGGAGCATCGTTCCGGTCTCGTTCTGGTATCTGAGCGTGGTCGGCGCGGGACTGCTGCTGACCTACGCCATCTACCGGGTCGATCCCGTGTTCATCCTGGGCCAGTCGCTCGGTTTCGCCGTCTACCTGCGCAACCTCCACCTGCTCAGCCGGCGGCGGGATGGCGAATCCGCCGCGGAGTCGAACCGATGACGACCGCGAGGCGAAGGGTCCTGATCGCGCTGACGGCTCTGAGCGGCCTGACGGCGGCTCTTCTGAGCTCGGTCCTCCTGATCCAGCCGCCGGGGCCGGGACCGGTGGGCAGCGTTCGCAATGCCGATCTTCACGAACTGCCCGGGTCCGACGAGGAGCCCTGGTCGGTCGTCGTCATCAGCGACGTCCAGAACGGTCACGCCTACCTGCCTGAGCTGCTCCGGCGGGCGGGAGCCTGCAGCCCGCGGGCCATCGTCATCACGGGGGATCTGGCACCCGACCCGAATCCCGAGCTGAGCCGGATTCCGGTGTGGTGGCTGCGCCGGTTGCCCGCCCCCGCGCCGATGTTCATCGTTCCCGGGAACCATGACCTCTGCGCCTGCACCGGCCGTCGGATCGGAGAGCGGGAGTTCCTCCAATGGTACGGCTCCCTGACGTTCGACTTCCGCATCGGGCGCACCCGCTTCATCGGACTCGACAACTCCACGTCGCCGATCGTCGGCGCCGACCTCGACTCGCTCCGGTCGAAGCTGGAAGGGGCGAAGGCCCGCGGAGAGCGGACCCTCCTCTGGCTCCACCGGAACGTCGTCTCCTTCGGCGATGCAACCCTGTCGCTCGAAGCCAACCCGGAGCTTCAGGAGATGATCCGGGACTACGACGTTCCCTACGTCATTTGCGGACATCTTCACCGCGACGCGTTCGAGGAGTCGGAGGGGACCCGATATGCCGCCATGCCGGCCTCCGGCCACCGGCCGGCCAATGATGCCGACCAGAAGCCGATCGCGTTCATGGAGCTTCGCTGGGACGGCCGGTCGTTCGAGCTCCGGCGCGAGGAGTTCTATCGGCGGAACCTCACGGAGCTGAAGGGCGTGTTCGTCTATCTCGCGCTGGCGAAGATCCAGCCGATGTTCCACCGCCGGCCCATTTTCGCCAGCGCCCTGGTGGGCGCCTGCATCTTCGTCGCGGTGGCGGGCGCGGGTCTCCTGTGGCGACGCAGAAAGGGAGACGCATGCTGAAGGTCTGGGCGACCCTGCCCATGCTGGCCGTCGTCCTCGCGCGGCTCGCGGGGCCGATGAACGTCGACGACACCGATCAGTCCAAGCAGGCGCTCTATCTGATCGACGTGATGCAGAACGGCAATTGGGTGCTGCCGATGGAGCGCGGCATCGAGCCGGCGACCAAGCCGCCGGTGCTCACGTGGATCGCGGCCGGCCTCTGCGCGCCGGCGGGCCGGCCCGACTACTTCGTCGCCCGCTGGGTCGCCGCGCTCAGCGCGCTGGTCATGGCGTGGCTCCTCTACCGGATCGCTTCGGAACGATGGAACGAGTCGGTCGGGATCGCCGCCGCCTGGATCCTCGCGGCCTCGCAGCCGGTCGTCCTCCTCTGCACCCACTTCCGGACCGACATGCTGCTCGCCGTCGCCCTCACCGGGACGCTCTTCGCGCTCCACCGGATGGAGCGCCACGGGATCCAACGCGGGATGGCCTGGCTCTTCTGGGCGACGGTCAGTTTCGCCGTGTTCGTCAAAGGTCCTCCCGGTCTGCTGGTCGTGATGGGAGCGGTCGCCGCCCTGCTCCCTTCCCCCCGCTGGCGGAAGATCCTGGCCGGCGTCGCCCGATCGCCGGGATGGCTCCTGCTGCTGATTCCGCTGGGCTGGTTCCTGCTCGCCTACGGCGTCGGAGGCAACCCCTACGTGAAGTTCACGGTGATCCGCGAGACGTTCGACCGGGCGACCGGCACGGGCACGCGCGCGGGCTCCGCCCACCATCCGCCGGGATACCTCTTCGTCCACTTCCTGGCGAAGTGCGCCCCGTGGTCGATCCTGGCGCTGCTCGGCGTCGCGATCGCGATGTCGAAGCGGGGGGACGCCGAGGTGCGAGAGAAGCTCCATCTGTTCGCGGCGTGGCTGGTCGGACCGATGATTCTCTTCAATCTGTCGAAAGGCCAGCGTCCGGACTACCTGCTCCCCATGCTGCCCGCCGTCTCCGCGATGGCGGCGTCGCTGCTGCTCGATCCGTCGGCGCGGCGGACGGCCGTGCTCTGGAAGGCGTCGCTCTGGATCTCCGTCGCGGCCGGGGCCCTGCTCTCCTTTTCGGCTCTGACGGGGCTGGGTTTGCGCGGTCTTGCGGCGGACGGAGGGCTTCCCTGGGCGATCGGGATCGGCGCAAGCGCCGCGTTGATCTGCGCCGGCGCCCTTCACCGACCCGCTCCGCCGGGGCTTCTCTCCCGGGGCCTCCTGTTGCCGCTCGTCGGGTTCCTTGCGGCGAACCTGATCTATGCGGGCACGGTCGCGCCCGGCTCGGCGGCCCGACGCGGCGAAGCGCTGGTCGCCTTCTCCGACGCCGTCCGCAAGGAACGGAGGCCGGACGACGAGCTGCACATCTACGGGACGTCGATCACGAACGGCGTGCACTACTATCTCGGGTTGAACGAGCCCGCGGTTCCCGCGTATCTCCTCCCGGGTCTCGTGGAGCAGCACCGATCCGGTCGGCTTCTTCTGGCGACCAATCGCGCCGGCTCCTCCGAAATCCGGCAAGAGTGGCCGGGCCGGTTCGAGGTGCTCGCCCATCTGCCGCAGGGACGCAAGACCGACGCCGAGCACGTCCTTCTGGCGACGCGATCCCGCTAGATCGGAGAAGCGGATCGGATTTGTGAATCGCCGCCCGAGGTGGTTTACTTTTCCCGTGGAAGACGCGCGGGCGGCGTGCTGCGGGAAACGACCCGACAAGACCCGCGGCACTACCGTCAAGGAGATGTCCGAGCTCTTTCCCCTCGTGAAGGAACTTCCGCGAGACGCGACCGGGTGGATCCTCCGCTACGAGTGCCGCGCCTGCGGCCAGGTCTGGGAGCAGCACCAGCTCCCTTTCATGCACGCGGACGTCGACGTGGTCGTCAAAGAAGGAATCGTGGCGGAACTCGGCGATCCGCCGGTGTTCGCCACCCCGACGCCGGAGCCGCCGGAATTCCGCGATCGGCGCGTCGAGCGACGGATCTTCCTCGCCTCCAGCATCGGCGGCGCCGTCATCGGTCTGGCGACCCGGCCTCCCGCCCCCGAAGGCGCCCGGGCGCGAGGCGATTACTTCGCGTTCTGGCTGATCGGCGGCGTCGCGGTCGGCTTCGTCCTTCTCCTCCTGCGCCAATTCTGGAAGGAGAAGTTCCGTCCCTAGCCCCTGGATCGCTTGAACGACGAGAGTCGGACGAGCCCCAGGATCACCACCGCCTCCAGACCCGTCAGGCCGCACCCTCCGCCGGAGGAACCCCCGCCGCCGCTGCCGCCGCCGCCGCCACCGCCCCCTCCGCCCGCGGAGGTGACCGTCAGCGTGGCGGCGTTCGACGTCGCGCTCCCGGCCCCGTTCGACACGATCACCCGGAACGTCGATCCATTGTCCGCCGTCGTCGTGGCCGGCGTGGTGTACGAGGACGAGCTCGCCCCCGCGATGGCCGTTCCGTTCTTCTCCCATTGATAGGACAGCGGCCCCGTCCCGCTGGCCGCCACGCTGAACGTCGCCGCCTGGCCCGCGGTCACCGATTGGTTCGCCGGGTGGGACGAGATCGTCGGCGCCGAGGTCCCCGGCGACGCGCCGTACTCGTAGGCGCCGATGTCCCAGGACGCCACGCCGTCGCCGTTCCCGTCGATCGGACGGGGCGCCTGGGAGGCATCCAGGACGGGCGCATTGAGGGACGTGCCCCCGTCGATCGCGGAGGATCCCGCCCGCAGGTGCAGGTCGCGTCCGGCCCAGTTGACGAAGTGGGCGTTGTAGTTGGTCGTCTCCAGGTTGTTCGACAGGGTCGCGGCGCCGGCATCGATCGCGAGGTCGCTGACCAGGTTGTTGCGCACGATGTTGCCGGAGCTGGGGGTGCCGTTCTTGTGGGCGGTCACCATCAGCCACGCCGGTCCCGCGCCGGTGGTGTTGATGTCCACGACCGTGTTGTTCACGAACTTGCAGTTGCGCGCGCCGTAGAACGAGATGCCGTGCCAGTGGTCGACCATCACGACGTTGTTCTCCACCACCCAGTCCTCGAAGAACCCGTCGAAGCAGCCGATGCCCTGCAGCTCGCCGCGGAACGGCAGCGTGGCGTCCTCGTATTCGATGATGACGTTGCCCCGCAGGACGACGCCGCGGACCACGCCGGTGCCCACGCCGCCGGGGCCGTTGGTCCAGGACTGGAACCCGTCGTCATGATTCGCGTTCGTCGCGATGCAGTTCTTCACGGTGTTGTATTCGAACGTGCAGAAGTCGGCCAGGCCGCGCAGGCCGTCGCCGTTGAAGGTGTCGACCGTGTTCCCCTGGATGAGGTTCTGGGTGCCCGGACGATCCACCGAAATGCCGAAGTCCACGTTCCGGAACGTGTTCCGGCGGACGATGTTCCGTGAGCCGGTCATGTACAGCGCGTCGCAGGGGAGCGTGTTCCACTGATCCGAGGTCCAGCTCCGGGAGTTCTGAACCGAATAGCCCAGGCAGTCTTCGATGATGATGTCGGACGCTCCCGACAGGTCGATCAAGGTGTCGGCGGTGTAGGTCGGCGCCGTCTGGGGAGAGATCTCGAGCCCCTGCACGCGCCAGAAGCGGGCGGCCGACGAGAACGAGAGCTTCTTCAACGTCGCGCGCGCGCCGGTTTGCGGACGGACGATCACGAACCCCGCGTTCGCGTTCGTCAGCCGCGGACTGCCGTGATGGCCCGCCAGGAGGATCAGCACGTCTCCCGACTGGAAGGTGTGACCGGAAGACGCGACGGTCTGGAGCGACGGCCAGGGCGACGCCTGGGTTCCCGGGTTGCTCATGCTGCCGCCCGTCGGGCTCAGGTAGTAGTCTCCCGCGACGGCGGGGAGCGCAGACGCGGCCAGGATCAGGCTTGCCACGGCAAAGACGAAGACAGAGCGAGGGGTCGACATGATGCCTCCTTACCCGGCTCGCCCTACTTCGAACGAGGGACGGCGATCTCGACGTTATCGACGAAGAGAACGCCCTTCCCCTGGTTGGTCTGGATGGTCAGGTTCTTGACGAAGTCCCCCTCTTCCAGCCGCTTGTCTCCGGCGCGGAGATCTCCGAGAGGGACCGTGACGCGCGTCCATTGCCGCCGCGTCAGATTTCGAAGTTCGCACTGGCCCATGCTGAGCGACTGGGTCCGGTTCCAGAGGTATACGCTCAGGATCGACGTGTCCCCGTCCGCCCAGTATTCGAAGTTCAGCACGGCTCCGTCGCGGTGGTAGAAAAGCCCGTTCGCGTCGTCGCTCAGCGTCGTCCGGGTCAGCCGCTCCTCGGGAAGATATCGTCCCTCGAGGCAGCCGGTATTCCCCGGCCGGGCGGGGCCGGCCGCGACGGTTCCGATCCACTCCGGAGACGTCTTCCCGTCGTCGAACGTGAACCGGGCCATGGGCACGTTCGGAGAGAGCGGCCTCGGTTTCAGGTCGACCCCGACCGCCGCCACCGCGAACTGGCCGCTGCCGACCATGACGCTCTTGCGATCCGCCAGGCGCTTCAGCTCCACCCGGCCCTTGTCGACCTCGAGCAGCGTCCCCTTCTTCGGATCGCGATCCGCGACGACGCGGAGCGTCGTTCCGAGCACCTTCGCTTCCGCGTGCGGCGTGGCGACGATCAACGGCCTGATTTTCGGTTGCGGCGCCACGTCGGCGCGAATCGTTCCCGTCGCGAGGGCCAGGCGCGTGGCGGCGGGGTCGAGCTTGATGTCGGTCAGCGTGCTGTCGGGCCCGAGCTCCACCTGGGTCTTGTCCGGGAACACCAGGACGATCCGGCTTCCGACGCCCGTCGTGTCGAGGCCTTGTCCCACGGCGAATTCGGTTCCCGCCACGGCGGGCGACTTCCCTTCCTTGGCCACGACGAACGCCGTGCCCTCGACCTTCTCGATGCGCGCGATGCCCACCACCTGCGAGCGCGGCGGCCGGGCGGGCTCCGGCGCGGGACTCGCCGGCGGCGGAGGAGGAGGTTGGGGTTCCACGCGAGGCGCGGGCTCCGGAGGAGGCGTCGGCGTCCGCAGCGGCTCCGACGGGGGCGGTTCCGGGCGAGGAAGCGCCGGAACGGGGCGCACTTCCGGCTCAGGCTCGACTTTCGGAGGCGTCGGCTTCTCCGGGACCGGCGCGGGCGTCGGCAGCATTCGCGTGACCGGCCTGGGGGCCTCGTCCCGGGAGGACGACAGCAGGACCACGAACATGGCGGCCAGCAGAGGCGCCGCGGCCCACGCCCAGGTCCCTGAAGGGAGCGGGCTGACGGACCGCCGGGTCCGGACGAATCGGCGCGACGCGACCCTGCGTTCCGGCGCGGCGCGAAGATGGCTCCGGATCGCCGAGGTCAGGAAGAAGTCCTCCACGACCGCCGCGCGGGTTTCGGGACGCTCGAGGAGCGCCGACAGTTCCCGGACCTCCTCGGGGCCGAGGCTCCCGTCCTGGAACTTGAGGAGCAGTTCTTCCAGCCGGCTCATGCGTCGCTCCCGGCCGGCTTGAACTGCTTCTCGACGCAGTCGCTCAGCGCGTGGCGGAGGCGGCTGAGGCTGACCATGACGCCGTTGAGGGATCGCTTGAGGGTGCGCCCGATCTCCGCGATCGAGCGGCCCTGGTCGTACTTCATCTTCAGGAGGTCCCGGGCGTGATCGGGGAGCTGATCCATGCAGCGGGCGAGCGCTCGTTGCCGGTCGAGGAGGCCCCCGATCGCCCCCTCGCGCTCGTCGAACGCCGTTTCCACGAGCTCCACGATCCTGGAGTCGGCGAGTTCCCGGTCTCCGCGCCGATCCCTCCAGTAGTGCAGGATGAGGTTCTTGGCGACGCCGCGGCACCAGCGCGGCAGATCCTCGATCGCGACTCCCTTCTCGGCCGCCTCGGCCAGCCGGATCCACACCTCCTGAAAGATATCCTCCGAGGCGGCGGGATCGCGAACCAGGCCTTCGATGAACGCGGTGAGCGAATGGCGCTGGGCCATGTAACTCGCCGCGAGTTCCTTCAACAGGCTCATGCTCGACCTCCTGTTCCATCGGCCGCAGGAACCTTAGCACGAAATCCGCGGGCCCAAGGTAGGGTCGACAGGATTGGATGTGCCGGCTTGGCCTGACGGCGCTAGTTCCCCTCTTCTCCGTAGGATTGAAATCCCTCTCGTTGCGATAGATCCTCCACGAACAGACGAGACGTGGGATTCCAATGGAAGACCTTCCTGCAGGGATAGGAGCAGAGGGGAGCTTCAATGTGCGGGTCGTCGTCGTACTCTTCGACGGTCCCCGTGAGTTCAACGTCGATGAAGCCATCTCCGTTCAGATCCACGTAGCGAGGAGAGAGGTGCTCTCCGCGGATCAGATTCAAGTCCGCATGTCTGTCCACCCCCCGCGTGACCAGAAGCAATCGGAGTTCTCGGCCGGCGAGTTCGTAGAGGTAATAACACCCGTTCCCCATATGGGTGATGCCGAACACTTCCACCACGGGGTTCGGGAGTCCGTTCAGCCGGAAGCCCCGGACCGCCAGGATGGATTGTTCGGTCGGGGCTTCAGGGACCGTGGCCGTCCCTTCAATCCTGCCGTTGCGGTAGTGGAAGCAGACGAAATCTCCCGACCATGAATCGATCCAATCCCGAATGGCGACGTAGGTATCCTCCGTGCCTTGAACCGGGACAATCACCACGCGATGAAGGGGGTCCTCGGGAAACTCTGCCAACGCGGCGCTCGAGAGAGCTTGGGCGACGTCGCGCAAGTCCGACGCGACGGGTTTCGTCGTGAACGCGCATCCTCCGGCGAGGAGGAGGCAAATGGTCATCGCCCTCACCTTCCGCCCTCCCTCTTCGGCCGGATTATAGTCCGATCGGCGACTTCGTGTCGGGCGATGCCGCGCTCAAGTCGTCTGAATCACCAGTCTTGCGCCCCGAGCAGGACACGTCTTGGGACAGACGAACAAGTAAGCATAGCCGCCGTTGGCCCAGGCGGCATCCCGTCCGATATCCCAGTCGATCTGCCCCACGAACATCATGCGTCCCGACTTCCGGCATTTCGGCCAGGCGGGAGATTGCTGCCAGCTCGGCCATCCTCCGAGCTTGCTGCGACGAACGTGGAGCATGCCGGGATAGGCGCGATCGTCGAAGTCGTCTCCTGCCGTGGAGGCTGCTCGGGGAATCTGGGACCGGAGGGCCGGGCCGATGTCCTCAAAGCCCGGAATCTCCCGGACCGACTTCAAGGTCACCGACCTGGGGGGCAGACTGGAAGAAGCGACGACGCCCGCCCGATCCGGCTTGAGGCTCTTCGGGTCCGGGAACACTCGCACATCGTGGCAGCGCCGGTCCTCATTCTCCCGGCCGAACGACATGTACCCCAGATGCGCACATTCGTCGCAGTAGTGGAACGAGAGGAGTCCGGGATCCGGGGCGAGCTGCCGAACGTCCCCCAGCGCGACCTGGGCCATGAACGCGTACCGATGCCCCTGCCAGCACTTGGGGCGGGCTTGGGATTCTGGCCACCACGGGACCCCGCCCACTTTGGTGATCGGCAAGGGGCCGGGGTCTCCGGGCTTGAGGACCATTTTTCGCGTCTCGAACGTCTGACGCTGGAGGTCGATCTTCCACGCAGGGTTGTTCATCCGTCAGCGATTCTCCGCCGAGGGCGTTCCGGCATTCAGGCCGGCCACCCTGGACATCAGGGGCGCGTCGCGCTCGGTCACCAGGTTGATCACGAGGCCCTTTCGACCGGCCCGCGCCGTCCGACCGACCCGGTGGAGATAGTTCTCCAGGTCCGTCGGCAGATGGTAGTTGATCACCCGGACGACGAGGTCCACGTCGAGGCCTCGCGACGCCAGATCCGTCGAAATCAGCAGGTCGATCTCACCGTCGCGAAAGGCTTTCAGGTTGGCGCGCCGCTCGACCTTGTCCATTTCGCCCCGATAGACGAGGCACCGGCGGCCGGTCCCCTCGATCCGCTGTGCCAGGTCGTCGCACTGCTCGCGCGTGTTGGTGAAGATCAGGGTGCCCCCTCCCACCTTCTTGGTCAGCAGGTCCTCGAGGAAGGGGAATCGCTTGCCGTCCGGCACGTTGAGATTGACGGTATTCAGGGTGGGAACGACCTGATGGCTTCCCTCGCACTGGATCATCTCCGCGCCCGCAAAAAGCTTCTGGATGAGGGTCTGCACCGCCGGCGAAACGGTCGCCGAGAACATCGCCATCTGGCGGCCCGGCGGACACGCCTCCGCGATCCGGCCGGCGTCGGGAAGGAATCCCTGGTCCAGCATTCGATCCGCTTCGTCGAAAACGAGCGTGCGGACATCGCCGAGCCCGACCAGCTCCCGATCCATCAGTTGCAGGAGTCGACCGGGCGTGGCCACGAGGATCTCGAAGCACCCGCCGACATTGCGCTTCGCCACTTCGAACTTCGTCCCCCCGAGCACGCTGCGCACCCTCAGGCGGGTGGTGTGGGTGAACGGCTTGAACACGCGGGTCACCTGCTCCCCCAGTTCCCGGGCCGGGACGATGACGACCCCGCGCGGCCGGCTCTCCTCGGCAACCGGGCGACCCTCCGTTTCCAGGACCTTCAGCTGGTGGAGCATCGGCAGGACGAAGGCCAGCGTCTTGCCGCTCCCGGTCGGAGAAAGGCCGATCATCGACTGCCCGCTCAGCAGGAGCGGAATCGAGCGGACCTGGATTTCCGTCGGGGTCCCCAGGCCTTTTTCGGCCAGCGTGGCCTGAAGGGTCGGCAGGAGGGGGAAATCGGTGAACGAGCCGATGGTCATTCCGACCTTATACCGCCGCTCGGGCTGAATCCAAAGCAAAAGGGCGCGAACCCTGGCCGTTCCGGCGGCTCGAACGGCGGTCAGTCATAATCTGATTGAACACCGTCGCCTTGGCGGCTTTACTGTCGGAGGAGGACAGTCATGGCGACGGCCCCGATTCCCCCCGATGAGGCGCGGCGGCTGGAGGTGTTGAAAACCTACGACATCCTGAACACCCCGCCGGAGCCGGCCTTCGACGACATCGCGTTCCTGACGGCGCAGATGTGCCGGACGCCCATCGCCCTCGTGACGCTCATCGACGAGGACCGCGAGTGGTTCAAAGCGAGCGTCGGCATCGATCTCAAGGAGGCGACGCGCGAGGGCTTCTGCTCCCATACCATCCTGGACCGCTGCTCCCTGACCATTCCGGATACGCACGCCGATCCCCGCTTCGCGGACAACCCCTATGTGACGGGCCCCCCCCACGTCCGCTTCTACACGGGCGCTCCGCTGATCACGCCGGAGGGCCCCGTCATCGGGACGCTGTGCGCGATCGACCGGGTGCCGCGCGAGCTGACGAAAGAGCAGAGCGAGGCGCTCGTCCGGCTCGCCCGCCAGGTCCAGACCCATCTGGAGCTTCGCCGCGCCCTCGGCGTCGCACGCACGGCGAAGGACACGATTCACGGCATCGCCGACCGCACGATCCGCCATCAGCGGGCCCTGATCGGGATGACGCGCGAATGCCTGGAAGCTCCCAATCAGGAGGAGGCGCTTCGCCGTCTCGTCCGGAGGGCCGCCGAGACGATGGGGATCGACCGGGTCAACGTCTGGCGCATCAATCCGCAACGGGGAACCTACGTCTGCGGCGCCCACTATCAGGTTTCGAAGGAGGAATTTTCCTCCGGGATGGAGGTCGACCCGACCGCCTATCCCCGGTATTTCAAGGAGCTGGCGCGAGCGACGCTCCTCGTGACGGACGACTCGATGAAGGATCCCCGGACGGCGGAGCTGGCGGGGTGGTATCTCGCGCCGCTGGGCATCGGCTCGATGATGGACGCGCCCGTGTACGCCGGAGGGGTGCTGGCGGGCGCGCTCTGTCACGAGCACGTCGGACCTCCGCGGCAATGGACCGAAGACGAGAAGGTCTTCTCGCTCGGGGTCGCCAATCTGGCTTCCCTGATCTTCGAGCAATTCGATCGCCGTCGCGTCGAACAGGCGCTCGAATCGAGCGAGGAGCGGCGGTTCGTGGCGGAAGAGACCGCCCGCGGGAGGAACTCGTTCGGGAAGCTGATCGGAAAGAGCGCGCCGATGCAGGAGGTCTACCGGAAGATCCGGCTGGCGGCGCAGAGCGATGTGACGGTGCTGCTGACCGGAGAGTCCGGCACGGGAAAGGAGCTGGCGGCCTCGGCGATCCATTCGCTGGGCGATCGGCAGGGAGGCCCGTTCGTCGCGGTGAACTGCTCGGCGATTCCCGAGGCGCTGCTGGAAAGCGAGCTTTTCGGACACGTGAAGGGCGCCTTTACCGGAGCGGTCCGGGACAAGGCGGGCCTGTTCCAGACGGCCCAGGGGGGGACGCTGTTCCTGGACGAGGTGGGGGATATGAGCCCCGCGCTGCAGGTGAAGGTTCTCCGGGCGCTGCAGGAGCGGGAGATCCGGCGCGTGGGGGACGAGCGGGTTTCGAAGGTCAACGTGAGGATCGTCACGGCGACCAACCGGGATACGGCCCGTCTCGTGGCTGCGGGCAAGATGCGCGAAGACTTCTACTACCGCATCCGCGTGTTCGACATCGCCATGCCTCCGCTGCGCGATCGTCTCGACGACATCCCCCTCCTGGTCGACCATTTTCTCGCCACCCTGTCGACCTCGAACGGCAAAGCTCTTCAGGGGATCGCTCCCCCGGCCCTGCGCGCGCTGATGTCCTACGACTGGCCGGGGAACGTCCGCGAACTCTACAACGCCGTGGAGTGCGCTTCGGTCGTGGCCACCGGGAACACCCTGACGCTCGCGGATCTGCCCTCGTCGCTTCGGGAGTCGGGAGAGGAGCCGGGGTGCGATGAGACGGAGATGGGCCGGAGGATCCGGGACGCGCTGATCCAGTCCGGGGGAAACAGGCTCAAGGCCGCCAAGCTTCTGGGCATCAGCCGTGTGACCCTGTGGAAATGGATGACTCGACTCGGGATTGCGATCGAAGAAAAGTAACCGATCGCGGGTCGCTTCCGGCTCAGCCCTCCTCCTCGCTTTCGAATGTTCGGCGCGACAAGCGTCGCGATCGCCACACCCGAAGCCAGGGGCTTTACGACTTCGACTTCCTGGAGTGTTTGTACAAATAGACCCACGCCTGCGCCGGACTTCCGGGGAAGAACTTCGCGAACAGGGTCACCCCGTAGGAGCTGATCGGAGTCGCATCGATCTGGTGGATCTTGTTGTCCTTGGCGGGGCTGAAGATCGGGACCGGCCCGCTCTGCAGCTTCCAGCTGTCCGCCGCCCCGTCGTAGACATGGAAGGTGCCCCCGCTCCCGAAGACCAGGAAATCACCGCTCACCGGATCGACGGTGACGATCGATTGCATGATGCCCAGCCCCACGGGAGCGTTCTTCAGCGGCGAGACCTTTCCGGCAGCGTCGAGCTTGTAGAGCGCGGTCGGGTTCTCGTTGCCTCCGCCGAAGATCATGACCTTCTGCGGCGGGCTGTACTCCGCAAAGTTGTGGTAGGTCCCCATGGGAAGGTTGCGGGCCAGCGTCGTCCACTTCTGGTCCTTCTCGCTGAACAGGTAGACACTTCCCTTTCCCCCGGCCCCGTTAACGACGACCAGGCCCCCGAGTTCGGGGAAGTACTCGACGCCCATGGCGCACGCGAGATAATCGTCCGTGGCGATCGCCGGCAGGGCGGTCCAGGTTCCGGTCGAGATCCGGCACTTCCAGATCGTCTTCCCCCCGAAGGGGCGATGGTAGAAATCTCCGGTCGCAGGATTGATCGCGTTGTGATCATAGCCGTGCATCGTGTGGGTGCCCTTCGTGGTTCCGATCCAGGAGGGCCGCGGCAGCCGTTTCCAGGTGTTCGTGTCGGCGGAATAGCTGACGAATTCGGCGATGCCGTTGTGGTCGCCGCCGATGTAGAGGAACTGCCGCGTCGCGGGATCCCAGGCGCCGTCCTCCGAGTAGGTGAACAGGGAGCCGCTCGCGCCGTCGGACGCCACCGTCTCGACCATTTTGAAGGTCTTGAGCTCCGCCCAGGTGGCCGGCGCCATCGATGCGGCCAGTCTCCCCAGTTCCGTCATCCTGGCCGGAGAAGAACCGTCCTGAGCCGGGGACGCCGATCCGCCGAGGATCAACGCGAGAAAGACCGTTCGCGCCTTCGTCATGTTGGGATTCCTTTCAGCGAAGATAGTCCCGCGCTCCCCGCAGGACGTCGGGTTGCAGACGATACAGGACATCCTTGGGGTCTGCGAGGCTGAACGCGACCGCGACCGGGTACTTCCCTTTCGGTCCGCCCCCTTCAGGAGAGGACAGGTCCGAGTAGATCGCCTTGCCCCAGAACTGTCCGCGGGCCACCACGTCGAAGCGCGTGACCTTCCCTCCCTTCGCCTCGACGAACCCGAGGATCTCGCCCTCGAATCCCCGGTCACCGCCGGCCGTCTCGTAGCGGAACGTGCCCGTCAGGCGGCCCTGGACGAAGGACATCTCGACGCTCCGAATCTCCCCCGCCTTCCACCACAGGGGCGTGCCGCGCGAGTCGTCGACCAGGTGGAACCGCGCGATGCGGTTCTTGAGGCTCTCGGGCAGCATGCCTTTGCCCAGCTCTTCGGCCTCGTCCTTCCGGATCCACAAATGATCCCGGCCGATGCCGTTCTGCCAGGCCTTTTCCAGCGAGTACCGGAGCGTGCCCTCCTTGTTCTTGGGGGGACCGTAGCCGCCCAGCACCTTCGTGAAGACGTCCACGACCGTGACCCCCTCCGGAAGATCCAGCCTCGTTTCCCTGCGGCCTCCGTCGCCCTGAGGAATGTCGACTGCTTTGTATTCATGAAGGGCCTTCTCGAGCACCCGCTTCACTTCCTGGGCGTCGAACTCCATCACGTACTCCACCACGTCTCCGGCGGCATTGACCACATAGAGACCTTGAAGCGAGCTGGAGCGGGACTGATCGACGATCTTCCGGCAGAGTTCCCCCTCTTCGTCCTTGAGCGCGCCGCGGCCGTTGTGGGCCACGCCCACGCAGACGAAACGGGTCCGGAGCAGGCTGACCACTTCCGGATCGCTGAACGCCGTCCCACGGAAGGCGATGACGTTGTTTCAGCCGCAGCCCAGAGGCTCCCCGCTGGCGATCCAGACGAAGATCGGTTTCTTTTCCTTCGCGGCGGCCTCCCGGCCCTCGAGGAGCGAGATCTTCCACGGGATCGTCCGCCACAGCTCCCCCTTGGGCGGCCGGACCTCCTTGTGAAGTTTCTCGAACTCCGCCGCCAGGGTACCCTTGGCCTCGGCGGAGGCGCCTTGAGCGGCCCATGCCGCCCCGGCTAGACTCAGAGCGGCCAGGACAGTCCTTACGAAAGTCAGAGTCGAATTGTCCATGATGTCGCCTTTCTCGGTTTCTTCCGAATTCCCTACTTGGAGAAGGTCACGGCGAGTTGGGGACGATTCGCCGGCGTCTTGTCTTCCGACGACGACAAGACGAGCTCGAAGGGCAGATGGGAGATCAGGATCAATCCCTGATTCGGCTCACCGTTCGCCCACGACTGCACTGCGGGGGTCACGTCGATGGAGAGGAATCCGGCGGCATCGACCAGGACCGACGCGTTGAAGACTTCCGGGGAGCGGTCGGTGGCCCCCGTCGCTCCCGGCGCCTCCCAGGCCAGAAGGCCCTGCTGGGCCGCCTTCCACGTCGCTTCCCCTTTCAGGGAGCCGGTTCCGTCGCCGCGCCCTTCCTTCCACGGTTTCAGCGCTCGATGAACCCTCACCGGGACGATCAACTGCGGCGTGTAATTCTGGACCTTGAGCTTCAGGCCGGCGGAGGCGATCGTGCTTCGGGCGGGGATCAACCCCGGTTTTGGGCCCACGAGATTCGGGAATCGCAGCAGGACGACGAAGCCCTCTTTACCGTCGGAACTCCTCAGGGTCTCCAGGGCTCCGTAATTTCCGCTGTCGTAGCCGCCGTATCCGTAGATGAAGGTGTCCTCGCATTTACCAAGCGCGCCGCCGAAGACCAGCGTCGTCGGCAGGGATTTCGCGGCGAGCTCCGCTCCCGCCGCGGCGACGGCGTAGTGTCCGCTTTCGACCATCACCATCTTGCCGTCGAGCAGTCGCTTGAGCTCCACTTTCCCCTCGGTCACTTCGAGCCGCGTCGAGCCCTTCTCTCCCGGGTCGACGATCAAGCGCAGACTGGTTCCCAGGACAACCGCCTCCGCCTGGGATGAGGAGATGACGAGGGGCTGTCCGAGAGGCTGTTTGGCGACCCGGGCGAACATCGTGCCCCTCGTCACCTGGAGCCGCTTTCCTTTGGCCCCGGTTCCGGAGGGTCCGGCCTCGAAAACGTTCACCACTGCGCTGTCGCCGGAAACTTCGATCCGCGTCTTGTCCCCGAAGACGAGGACCACGGAACTCTTGGCTCCGATTGTTTCCGCCCCCTGTCCCGCCAGAAGCTGCTGGCCCGGCTTGAGGGGGCTTTTCCCGCTGTTCGTCACTAAATGAACCTCACCCTCAACCTGTTCCGCAACGGCAGCCGCGACCTGCGTCGGCGAGACGCCCGGAGAACGGTCTTCCGGCGATTTCAGTTCAGGCGTCTGTTCGGTCGGCTGCGGCGCCGGCGGAGGCGCGGGGGGGTTCTCCTTGGGCGCCGACGCGATCGCCTTTCGCAATTCCTCCTCGATCCGGGATCTCCTTGCTTCGAGCTCCGCCAGGGCCCGCCGACGCTCCTCCTCTTTTTCGGGGTCGGGCCTCTGATCGGAAGGACCTTTCGCTTCCTGGATCTTCCGGCGCTCCTGCTCGATTTCCGTGAGCCGCTTCTCGGCCTCTTTCCGGGCAAGCTCCGCCGGGCCCTTCGACCGATCGGCCACGATCGGGGTCTGTCCCGGACCGGAGCGCAGGAGGAGCGTCGCTCCCGCGATCGCGATCAGCAGAGCCGCGGCCGCCACGAGCCAGGGTCGGAGCTGCTGCGAGACAGGTCGAGCGGAACCGCGGCGGGTGACCTTCTGACGTCGCGTGATCCGATCCTGCTCCTGGAGCTGCTCCGCGGCCCAATCGTGGAGGACCGAGAACGTCCGGGCCTCCCGCACGAAGAACTCCTGATGATTCGGGTCTTGCAGCAATGTCTCCAGGAGGGTCTTCTCGCTGGACGAGAGCGTGCCCAGGAAATACTTGAGGGCCAGTTCTTTCAGACGCATTTCGTCCATGCTCATCGCGGCCTCACGCGTGGCTCTGAGGAGAAAGCTGACCCCGGACGCACTCTTCCAGGGCGTCCTTCAGGCGGGACAGGGCCACATAGACCGAATCCGGCTCCCAGCCGACGATTCGGGCGATCTCCTGGCAGGAAAGGCCCTTGCCGAAACGGCCCAGGATCAGATCGCGCTTTTTGCCGGTCAGGTCCTTCAGGCAATTTCGGAGAGCGACGACCTCCGGCTTTTCGTCCTCCGAGCCGACCTTGCTTTCAGCCATGCTCGCGGCGATTTCCGGGGTCAGTCGAAGCAATTTGCGCTTGTCCGAGTTGCCCTTGTAGTAGGAGAGGACCTTGTATCGCGTGATCGCCATGACCCAGGCCTTGAAGTTCGAGCCGGGCCGGTATTCGGCAACCCTCTCGAACACGTGGGCGCAGACGTCCTGGAAGAGGTCTTCCGCGTCGTAATAGTTGCCCGTGTGGGCCATGAGATACCCGAAGATGCTGGTTCGGTGCTGGAACAACGACTTCGTGATCTCCGCGGCCGAACTCACGGGACCTGGGGTGCCGCCACTTTCCACTGAAACCTCCATCGGTTGCGCGGCCATCAAGGCGTCCGTGCCGCGAGTATATGTCCAGCATAGGCTGCAACCTTAGCTTGGAATTGACAAAATCGGAAATCCGCCGCCGCCAGAGCGCGATTGGGAGCGGCAGCCCCTCAAGACCCGTCGGAGCAACTTCAAGGCGTCCTCGCCCGCCTGAAGAACGCGGACCTCGACTCGAAAAGCATGGAGGTCGAGATCCAGGAAGTCATGAGCCTCTTCTCGAATCGGGAAGAGGCCCTGATGGCCGACGACAAGCTCGAGGCCCAGCGGCTTCTGAAGTGGCTGATTAGCGACATGAAGGTGGACTTCGACCGGAAGGAGGTCTCGGTAGAGTTCGCTCCGGAAGGGTTGGTCCGGAAAAAGAATCGGGGTCCCCTCGACGGGGACCCCGTATTCCGTAGGGTTAGTAGCGGGGGTGGGATTTGAACCCACGACCTCCGGGTTATGAGCCCGACGAGCTACCAGGCTGCTCCACCCCGCGCCGTCGCGGTCCGCGGACCGCAGCCGCTCGAGGTGGCATCGAGGGGGACATTATAGCCCCCGCCTTCCTTCCGTCAAGATGATCCCGCGCCGGGAAAAGAAAACGGGCGGCCGTTCCCGGCCGCCCGTCCGTGATTCGTAATTCGTGATTCGATCTAATGGTTGAACAGGAACTCGCTCGTGTTCAGCAGCGTCCACATCAGGTCCTCGTAGCCCTGGTTGCCCTGCGCCTTCGTGCAGTGGGCCATCCAGCGCGAGAGCTCCGACCCCGTCGGCTGCCGCGTCAGGCACGAGAGGAAGATCGCCTTCACCTTCGACTCCGGCGACGGGTGCTGCGACAGCATCTCGCCGAAGCCGTTCATCCGCCGGTCCGTCGAGCCGGACGCGAGCAGCGGATGGTTCATCATCATCAGCGCCGACGTGATCGTGCCGGCGAACTCCACCGACTCGCTGCCCTCGTCGTCCTCGAACGTGTTGCGGAACTGCGACGTCAGCATCATGATCATCCGCTGGGCGTTTTCGCCCTTGCCCGCCATGCCCTTCTTGCCGGGCTTGCCGGGGGCGCCGGGGCCCTTGCCCATCGGGCCGCGGCCGCTCATCATCGGGCCTTCGTCCAGGTTCGCCGCCTCGATCACCGACCGCAGGATCTGCTCCGGCGCGAGGGCGCGCACCCGGCCCAGGGCGAACAGCTTCTCGGCCTGGGGATCGCGCTCCTTGGCCGACGCGCGGGACGTCAGCGCGTACGCCTCCGAGGACGTGATCGCCTTGATCAGCCAGTGCAGGTCGTACTTGTGGGCGATGAAGTCCTTCGACAGCTCCGTCAGCAGCTCGGGGTGGCTGGGCTTGTTCTTGCCGTTGAAGTCGTCGACCGGGTTCACGATGCCCGTGCCGAAGAAGTGCGACCAGTACCGGTTCACGCACATCTTCGCGAACTGCAGGTTGTCGGGCGACGTGACGTACTTCGCGTAGGTCGTGCGCCGCGACACGCCGGTCTCCGCGCCCTTCCCCGTCTCGATGAACGACGGCTTGATCGGGCCGGACTTGGAATCGGGGATCGCCAGGTTCGGGCCGCCGTCGCCCATCCGCTTGCCGACCGGGCCGCGCTGCTGCTCCTCGACGTGATAGCCCCTCAGCTGCTGATCCTTCTGATCGCGGCGGACGCGGACCTCCGTGAAGAAGGAGGCCATGCCGTAGAACTCCTCCTGGGTCCACTTGTCGAACGGGTGGTCGTGGCACTGCGCGCACTGGATCTGGACGCCCATGAAGGCGCGCGTCAGCTTGCCCGCGAGCGCCTTCGGGAAGTCCTTGCCCGCCTCGCGGAACTGGCGGACCAGGTAGCTCGCCAGCCCCACCGGCTTCTCGTCCTCGGCCTTCTCGTCGGGCTTCATCATCATCGCGCCGCGGCCTTCGGGGACGAACCCCTCGACCGTGATGATCTTGCGGGCGAACTCGTCGTAGGGCAGGTTCTTCTCGAACATGTCGCGGAGGTCGTGCGCGCCCTCGTTGCGGTACCCCTGGGCGCGGTTCTCCTTGTCGAAGCCGACGATGATCCCGCTCCAGACGTCGGCCCAGTGCTCGCCGTAGCGGTCGTCCTTCACGAGAGAGTCGACCAGCGCCTCGCGCTTGCGCGAGTTGGTGTCCTTGAGGAACTTCTCGGCCTCGTCGAGCGCGGGGATCTGGCCCACGACGTCGAGGAACACGCGGCGCAGGAACTCCGCGTCGCTCGCCTTGGCGGCGGGCTTGAGGTTCGCGTCCGTCCACTTGGCCTTGATCCAGTGGTCGATGAGCGCGGAACCCGACAGCTTCGGTTCCGTGGCCGTGTCCTGGGCGAATCCGGTCGAGACGACCAGAAGCGCCAGGGCGCCGATCGCGAGGGTGCGCATGAGGCCTCCCCAAATATCCTCAGGTTCAACAGAGGGGGGCCGGGAAAGTTGCGCTTAATTTATGCTTTTCCTGCTAAGGGTCCCGAACGATGTCACGCAACTTCCGCCATAGGCTATGGTTCTATGGATAGCTGTTTGAAGGGGGGACCTATGCGGACTTTCGCCCTGGCCCTCGCGCTCCTCGCTTCTATAAGTGCACCCCAGGCCCAGGAAACCACCGTCACGGGCAGCGCTCTCATCGACCAGCAGGTCGCCAAGACCTGGACCGACGCCGGCGTGCCGAACGCCGGGATCTCCACCGACGCGGAATTCCTCCGCCGCGCGTCGCTCGACATCACCGGCGTCCTTCCCTCCCCCGAGGAGATCCTCGAGTTCCTGAAAGATCCGGCCCCCGACAAGCGGGCGGCCAAGATCGACCAGCTCCTCGCGCGGCCGGAGTACGCGAACGCATGGTCCGAGCTGTGGGACAACCTGCTGCTCGGGTACGACGAGAAGACGCGAACCGACTCCAAGCGGGCGCTTTACACCTGGCTCAAGGACGAGGTCTTCTCCAAGAACCTCGCGTACGACAAGATGGTCCGCGCTTTGATCTCGTCGAGCGGCATCAACACCGACTGCGGCCCCGTCAACTTCCTCATCCGCCTCACCCGCAAGGACGGCGGCGGCGGAATCTCCATGGCGAGCAAGGCGTCGAAGCTGTTCATGTCGACCCAGATCCAGTGCGCGCAGTGCCACGACCATCCGTTCGACCGCTTCACGCAGGAGGACTTCTACGGCATGGTCGCGTTCTTCGTCCGGACCAAGGCGAAGAAGGTCGACACCACGAAGGACAGCAAGGACACGCGGTACGAGCTGTACGACGACGCCAAGGGCGAGGCGTCATACGGCGAGGGCAAGGCGAAGAAGAACGTCACGCCGCGGTTCCTGGACGAGATCGATCCGCCCAAGGAGATGACGCGCCGCGAGGCGTTCGTCAGCCTCCTGCTCCGGCCCGAAAACCCGCTCTTCGCGAAATCGGTCGTGAACCGCTACTGGGCCCGGTTCTTCGGCCGCGGCATCATCGAGCCGGTGGACGATTTCTCCAACCGGTTCAAGCCCTCCCATCCCGAGCTGCTCGAGAAGCTCTCGAAGGAATTCGCCGCGCAGGGCTACGATCTCGCGTGGCTGATCCGGACGATCGCCAACTCGCGGACCTATCAGCTCTCGTCGCGCAAGCCCGAGAACGCGTCGTCGGAGCGGTTCTTCGGCTACTCCGACACGCGCCCGCTCACGCCGGAGCAGCTGGTCGCGTCGCTGACCCAGGCGCTGGGGCTCGGCGAGGGAAAGCCTCGGACCGACCTGCTCAAGACGTTCCGCACGCGGTTCGGCGACGAGGAAGCGTCGGACCGCGGCATCTACCAGGGGACGATCCTGCAGGCGCTGATGATCATGAACGGCTCGACGAACGGCGAGATCGGCCGAGCGAACAACGGCCTCGACAAGATCCTGAAGCAGTTCTCCGAGCCCGAGCAGCGGCTTGAGCGGATCTTCCTGAAGATCCTCTGCCGCCTGCCGTCGGCCCGCGAGCAGGCCACCTACCTTCCCTATCTGAAGGCGGGCGGCGCGAAGAAGGATGCCTACGAAGACGTCTATTGGGTGCTCCTGAATTCGAGCGAGTTCCTGTTCAATCACTAAATCGATTTTGCACCGCAACTAATCTTGCGGGGCTGAGTTCATAGCTTAGACATTCGAGGGGTGAAGATATGGCGCACGACTGCAAGGACTGCGAAGGAACCCGGCGATTCGGCATGACCCGGCGCGATGCCCTCCGCGGCACGCTGGGCGGTTTCCTCGGATTCGCGATGGCGCGCCAGACGGAGCTCTTCGGCGCCGCGATGCCCGACCTGCTCCTGCCCCAGGATACGACGGCCCGCGCCGCCAAGTCGGTGATCGTCGTCTGGCTGGCCGGCGGCCCGTCCACCCTCGACATCTGGGACCCGAAGGAAGGCCGCGAGAACGGCGGCCCCACGAAGGCGATCGAGACGTCGGTCAAGGGCATCCAGTACGCCGACAACATGCCGACCGTCGCCAAGGTCGCCGAGCACGTCGCGGTCGTCCGCTCGATGGTCTCGCGCGAAGGCAGCCACGAGCGCGGCCGCTACCTCCTCCACACGGGCTACATCCCCACCGGCACCGTGGTCCATCCGTCGATGGGCTCCATCACGGCGCTCGAGATGGGCAACAAGAAGCTCGACCTGCCCAACTTCATCTCGCTGGGCGGCTCGACGGACGGCGCGGGCTTCCTCCCGCCCGAGTTCAACCCGTTCGTCGTCGACGCCGGCGGCGCCCGGGGCGGCGGCGGCAACCCGAAGGCCCCGACCGCGGGCGGCGACAAGGTGAGGATCAGCAACATCGACTATCCGCAGGGCGTCGACAAGGCCCGCTTCCGCGAGCGGATGCGCTTCCTCCAGGAGCAGGAGTCGGACTTCGAGAAGGAGCACGCCTCGGAGGAGGTCACCAAGCACAAGACCGCCTACGAGAAGGCGGACCGGCTGATGCACACCCCGCTGCTCGAGGCGTTCGACCTCTCCAAGGAGAAGCCGGAGCTCGCGAAGTCGTACGGCGAGGGCAAGTTCGGCCGCAGCTGCCTCCTGGCCCGCCGCCTCGTCGAGCGCGGCGTCGCGTTCATCGAGATCAACCTGGGCGGCTGGGACACCCACCAGGACAACTTCACCAAGGTCGGCAACAACTGCAAGCAGCTCGATCCGGGCCTCGGCACGCTGATCCGCGACCTCCACGAGAAGCGGATGCTCGACAAGACCCTGGTCGTCTGCATGGGCGAGTTCGGCCGCACGCCGAAGATCAACGCGAACCAGGGCCGCGACCACTATCCGCGCGCCTGGAGCGCCATGCTGGCCGGCGGCGGCATCCAGGGCGGCCGGGTGATCGGCGCCACCGACAAGGACGGCGTCGAGGTCAAGGAGCGCCCGGTGACGGTGCCCGACCTGTTCGCCACGGTGTACACGTTCCTGGGCGTCGATCCCAAGAAGAAGAACGTCTCGCCCCTGGGACGCCCGATCGCCCTCTCCGACAACGGCGTGGCGGTCAAGGAACTGCTGACTTAAAACGCGACAATCCTTCCATGGCGGGGTGACGGGCCGCCCATCGCGGCCCGTCACCCCGTTCTATTTTTGGCGACACTTTTTGTCATCCGACCCCATTTCCCCGCCGTTTTCGCAGGCACGCCGCTTGCTGTCCCTCCGTATTAGTTGGATACAACAGTTGACTCCGTGGTTGACCGGCTGGGTTGCGGCGGCGATTGTTCTATTCATCTGATCCCGACCCTCTCGCGACAGCGGCGACCCAGCCGGTATTAAATGCATCCCTCCCCCAGACCATCCCCTGGAGCGGTCCGGCGCCCGCCGTCCGCTCCGGGGGGCCGGGGAGGAGGCCTCCTGACCCTTCTCCTCCTGGCGGGAACGGCCGTCGGCCTCCTGGGCTGGTTCCCGGCGATCCCCTGCGGAAACTGTCGGGGCGCCGTCTATTTCCAGAGATCATGCAGGTGGTGAGGCGTGCCCGCGGTCGCTTTCAAGTCGTCCTGACGGTGGCCGTCGTGGTCGCCGTTCTTCCGATTCTCCCTTGTCCCAGGACCGGCGCCTGGGACGCCTGCGGCCGGCGAAGTTCCTGCCGGGAGGACTGGCGGATGTGGATGAATGCCGCCAACAACCCCCGGGCCGGCCCCGCGGCGCGGGACGCGGTTCGTCGCTGGGCGGAGGCGCGCTCGTGTCCCTATTGCTGGAACACCGACTGGACCTCTGCCCTCCGGTGGCGCTGGATTGACCTCTCGTCCTCCGTCGACCATTTCCTCGAGACCGGCCAATTCTAAGTAAACCGTGCCCGGATTTGGGGTATCCAAGAGCATGAAGCTCGTTGCCCTCATCGCCGCCGCGGGACTCCTGGCTCAGTCGGCTCCCGACAAGAACCCCGGCCACCTCAAGATGGGGCTGGTCAACCTGAAGTGCGTCACCTCGGCCGGCGCTGACGCCGAGGCCAACAAGGCCAACGTCCAGGCCAACCTCCAGCGCCATCTCTACTTCATCGAGAAGCTCGCCGCCGACGGGGTCGAGTTCATCGGCTTCCCCGAGCTGTCCATCAACGGCTACAACTTCAGCCAGACGATGCTCTGGCTCAGCCGGACCGGCCTCGAAGTCCAGGTCCTCCAGAAAGCCGCCGCCGACAAGGGCGTCTACGTCAGCGCCGGCCTGGCGGAGATCGATCCGGAAGGCCGGAAGTGGAACACGCAGATCGTCATCGATCCCAAGGGCACGATCGTCGGCTGGCATCATAAGATCTGGCTGACCAAGGAGGCGGGCTTCGTCGAGGCCGGCACGGATCACAACGTCTTCGAGGTCAAAGGGACGAAGATGGGCATCTCGACCTGTGCGGACGGGAGCGACCGGAAGAACCTCGAGGGGCTGGTGAACAACGGGGCGAAGATCATTTACGGACCTCACGCCAACACCACGGGCGGCACGACGGCGGGCTGGTACAAGTTTCGCGGGGCTTGGGGAGGTTCGGAGGGATGGATCGCCCAGCTGAAGGTGCACGCCGCGCTGCACAACCACGCGGGCCTTTACAACCCCGAGCTCAAGCCCCCCGCGGGCGCCGACGGCAACAGCGGCTGGGCCAGCGGCGCCTGGTTCATCGGCCCCGACGGCCAGACCCTCGCCCAGATGCCCTCGTCGACGCAGCGGACCGACAGCAGGGAGTTCGTCCTGGTCTGCAACCTCCCGCTCGCGAAGTGAGAACAAAAAAGACGGTCGTTTTTGTTCCTAGCGCAGGGGGATGACCTTGCGCCAGATCTCGCGGCCGATGCGGGCCACCACCGCGATCCGGTCGCCGGCCTCGTTGAAGACCGGACCCGCCAGGACCCCCATCGGCCCATGGCGCTTCTGGCCCACCACGACAAACGTCTCCTCCCCCTGCTTCGCCAGGTAGACCGGGGTCTTCCCGTCGGGCGCGAACGTCAGCTGATCGATCGACTCGACCGTCTCGCCCGGCTCGCCGTCGGCGACGAGGCGCACCTTCCCGTCGTGGCTTTCGGAGTAGACGATCGATGATCCGTCGGCGCTGATCGCGAGATGGTTGGGGCGCGCCCCGCCGCGATAGACCTCGCGCCCGTTGTGGACCAGGACGCAGCCCTTCCCCTGGAGCAGCGCGTACGCGACTCCCGACCTCTCGCCCACCGCGATGCGATACACGTAGTCGCACGATTCCGACTCATTCCCGCCGACGACCACGACCGATCGTTCGCCCCGGCGCGCGCCGTAGGCCACCGTCGTCGCGTCGTGGCTGAAGACCGGCGGGCCCACTTCGTCGTAAACCGCGCCCGGGCGATCGTTGACGACCACCGCCCAGCCCTGGTCGATGCCGACCCGGCCGACGACCGTCCGCGAGTCGCCGCTGAACGCGACCGGCTGGCACCGGGTGTAGAGCGCGCCCGGCTTGCCGTCCACGACGATGCGGTCGCCTTCCTTGTCCGTCGCGACGTACGCCAGCCGCGTGCTGTCGGGGCTGAACCGCAAGCCGCGGACGTCGACGAACGTCGGCCCGCGCTTCGCGTCGACCATCACGAACCGCTCGAACTTCGCCGGCTCCCCCGCGATGAACGCGAGGCGGCCGCCGTCGGGGCTCCAGGTGAGCTCGGCGACGTCCCCGTACGGGCCCATCGGCTCACCGCCCACGATGACACCGAACTGGCCCTCGTCGTACGCGGCGTAGGCGAATGCGCCGCGGGCGCTGAACCCCGCGGGCTCCACGGTCTGGAACGCCGGGCCCGGCTGGTCGGCCAGCACGACGCGCGTCTTGGGGTATCCGCCCTCGCCTTCCTTCACGGTCTGCGTGCAGGCGACCCCGGTGCCGTCGGGGCTCACGAACGGCCGGCCCGCGCCCAGCTGGCCCTTCTTCTCGTGGTTGACGACCAGCCAGTGGACGTCCTCCGACGCGATGCACGCCCACAGCTTGCCGTCGTCGCTGCAGACGAATGCGCCGACTCGGTCGAAAAGCGATCCCCGCTTGTCGTTCGCCATGACGAGCTGCCGGAACTCGGGCTCGGCGTCGGGGTCGTCCTCGGGCGGCTCCAGCGGGACCGCGACCGCGTGGAGCACCAGGTTGAGGGAACGACTCACCACCGGCGGCGTATCCACCAGAGGGATCAGGCCGTCAAGGATCGCGCTCAAGCGCTCTTCGGTAAACTGCACGGCGGCGGCCATATGACCGAGATTATATGAGTCGACCCGGGTTCAGCACTACGTATACTAGTTAGCCCATTGGAGAATCGACCGTGAACAACGTCCTCGCCGCCGTCGTCGCGATCCTGTTGTCCGTTCCCGCCGCCGCCGACTCCGACTGGACCCAGTGGCGCGGCCCTAAAAGGGACGGCCATTCGCCGGACACCGGCCTGCTCAAGCAGTGGCCCTCCGCTGGACCCAGTCTCGCCTGGAAGGCGACCGGCCTCGGCAGCGGGTTCTCCAGCGTGTCGCTTCAGGGAGATCGGATCTACACGATGGGCGACGTCGGCGACAGCTGCACCATCATCGCGATGAACCTGACGGACGGCAAGATCGTCTGGTCGGCGAAAGTCGGCAAGACGGAAGGAGGCGGCGGCTATCCCGGCCCCCGCTGCACGCCCACCTTGGACGGCAAGCTCGTCTTCGGCCTCGGGCAGTACGGCGACCTGGTCTGCGTCGACCAGGCCGACGGCAAGGAGAAATGGCGCAAGAATCTGGAAGCGGATTTCGGGGGAAAGACGCCCCATTGGGGCTACGCGGAATCGCCTCTGGTCGATGGAGACCAGCTCGTGTGCATCCCCGGGGGCAAGAGCGGCTCCGTCGTGGCGCTGAACAAGACGAGCGGAGAGAAGATCTGGCAGAGCGAGCCTCTGGCGGGTGGCGCGGAATACACGTCGCTCCTCCCCGTGGAGATCGGCGGCGTGCGCCAGTACATCGTCGTGACGAAGGGAACGATGGCCGGCATCGCCGCAAAGGACGGCAAGGTCCTCTGGAAAGGCTCCCATCCGGGCGGCACCGCCGTCATCGCGACCCCGGTGTATGCCGACGGCATCGCCTTCATGACGGTCGCCTACGGGGTCGGCTGCAAGGCCTTCAAGATCACGTCGGCGAACGGTGCGTTCAGCGCCGAGGTCGCCTACTCGGACGAGGGCAAGGACAAGAAGGGCGCCAAGATCATGGACAACAAGACCGGCGGCGTGATCGTCGTCGGGGAGCACCTCTACGGAGTCACCGACGGCGGTCGCCTCAAGTGCGTCGAGCTGAAGACGGGTAAGGTGGTTTGGGAGGACCGTTGTGTCGGCTGCAAAGCGTCCGTGGCGTTCGCCGACGGCCACCTAATCGTCCGCGGCGAGGACGGCCGGGGGACCATCGCGCTCGTGGAGGCGACGCCCGAGGGCTACAAGGAGAAGGGACGCTTCGATCAGCCCGAACGGAGCAAGAAAACCGCGTGGCCCCACCCCGTCATCGCCGGAGGAAAGCTCTACATCCGCGACCAGGACGTCCTGCTCTGCTTCGACGTGAAGGCGAAATAGCCGCGTGCTGAAGATCGGCCCTCTCGAGTTCGCCCTGCCCGCCGTCCAGGCAGCGCTCTCGGGATACTCCGACCGCGCGATGCGCGTCGTGGCCCGTCGCTGGGGCGCCGAGCTCACGATGGCCGAGGTGGTTCTCGACCAGCTCGTCCTCCTGCGCGGAAAGCTGCGCGACCGGATGCTCGCGATCGGCGACGACGACCACCCCATCGGCGGCCAGCTCATGGGCGCCGAGCCGGAGCAATTCGGACGCGCCGCCGCGGAGCTCGTCGCCCACGACTACGACCTGGTGGACATCAACTTCGGCTGCCCCGTCAAGAAGGTGCTCGGCCGCTGCCGGGGCGGATTCCTCCTGACGACGCCCTATGCGGCGCTCGACATCGTCAAGTCCGTCCTCGACCACGTCGGCGGCCGCCGCCCCGTCACCGTCAAGATGCGCCGCGGGTTCGACGACTCCGCCGAGAGCGAGCGCAACTTCTTCGAGATCCTCGACGGCGCGTTCGACCTCGGCGTCGCGTCGATCACCGTCCACGGCCGGACCGTCAAGCAGCGCTACGAGGGTCCGTCGAACCGCGACTTCCTGACGCGCGTCAAGCGCCACGCCGGATCGCGGACGATCCTGGGCAGCGGCGACGTCTTCGCACCCGAGGACGTCCCCGCGATGATGACCGCGACCGGCGTCGACGGCTGCTGGATCGCCCGCGGCGCGATCGGCAATCCGTTCATCTTCCGCGAGGTCCGCGCGCTGCTCGAGGGCCGTCCCCTGCCCCCGCCGCCGACCGTCGCCGAGCAGCGCGACGCGCTCCACGAGCACCTCAGACTCACGGCCGACGTTTACGGCCCCGACCGCGCCGGCGTCGTGATGCGCAAGGTCTGCATCCGGTACGCCGACCTCCATCCGCGCGAGGAGGACGTGCGCCGCGCCTTCATCCAGGCCCGCAGCTCGCGCGACGTCGAGGACGCCCTCCAGCACTGGTACGATCCCGCGACCGAATGGCCGCCGGTCCGTCGGGTGGAACGCGGCGCCGTCGCCGCCCTGGCCGAATAGGAGAGCCCCCATGCGGACGCTGCTCGTCGCCGTCCTCTCGCTGTCGCTCACCGCCGCCGTGCCCCAGGAGAGCAAAAAGCTGGTCCTGGTCGCGGGCAAGATGAGCCATGGCCCGGGCGATCACGAGTTCCGCGCGGGCTCGCTCCTGCTGCAGAAATGCCTGGCGAAGTTCCCCGGCCTCGAGGTCGTCGTCGTCCCCAACGGCTGGCCCGAGGACGTGAAGGTGTTCGACGGCGCGGCCGCGGTCGTCTGCTATGCCGACGGCGGCGGCGGCCATCCCTTCATCGTCAACGAGCGTCACCGGCTGATCGACGAGCTCGCGAAGAAAGGAGTCGGCATCGGCCTCATGCACTACGGCGTCGAAGTTCCCAAGGACCGGGGCGGAGAGCAATTCCTCGACTGGATCGGCGGATATTACGAAGCCGAATACTCCTGCAACCCGATGTGGTCGCCGGAATATCAGAAGTTCCCCGACCATCCGATCGCCCGGGGCGTGAAGCCCTTCAGCACCAACGACGAGTGGTACATGTCCATCCGCTTCCGTCCCGGGATGAAGGGCGTCACCTCCATTCTCGTGGCGAAGCCGTCGGACAAGGTCCGCGGCGGCCCCTACGTCTACCCGAAGGGCCCCTACGACCACATCGTCAAGGCGTCCGGCCAGGACGAGACCATGATGTGGTGCGTCGAACGCGACGGCGGCGGCCGCGGCTTCGGATTCACCGGCGGCCACCGGCACAAGAACTGGGGCGACGACAACCACCGCAAGGTGGTGCTCAACGCCCTGGTGTGGCTCTGCAAGCTCGAGGTCCCCGCGGGCGGCGTCGAATCGACGGTGACGCCGGAGGACCTGCAGCAGAACCTCGACCCGAAGAAGAAGTAGGAAAGAAAAAGGGCCCCGACGTTCATCGGGGCCCCGGACGAAGCCGCGAAAGCTTCACGCTCCTTGCGACTTCCTCCTCTGACATCGGAGTTCACGGCCCCGCTCCAATGTGTACAATAAACGTCGAACTTTCTTGCCCAAGTCGAATCCGTTTGTACACTGGCTGGCGAACGGGAGGGAAAGGGACATGGAGAGTGTGATCGCCTTGTACGTCATCGCCGCGCTGATCGGCGGCATCGTCTCCATCGGGCTGCCCATACTGGTTGTCGTCATGATCATCAAGGGCTCCAGGAAATCTGCCCCGCCCCCTCAAGCGACTTTCGATCTCCAGATGGCCGAGCTGATCCGTCTCCTCCAGTCGCTCCCTTCAGCCGGCCAGGGCAACGGGCCTCTTCCTCCTGGCGGATTGAACACGCAATTCCTGAACCACTACTCGAGGGCACAGCGCGAGCTCGACCAGATGGACTCTTTGAGGCGCGAGGCGGCCGAACTCCGGATGGCCGACCTCAAATCGCAGGCCGCCCAGCACGGCCTCTACCTGTAGGGCCAAGAGAATCATGACCCCGGACTTGCTTCAGCGCCGCCAGGTGGCGGCCGACCGGCATGACCAAGCCCTCGAGCGGTGGCCGAACCGGACCGGCGACGGTTTCGTGCGCGAGCTGCGGGCCATCATCGAGGAACTGAGCCAGGTCGCGCGCGAGGCCGACGGCGCGCCGGGCAGCGCCGCCGAGCAGGCTCGCACCTGGCGCTGGCTCGGCGACGCCTTCTTCGACCTGGCCCGCGGATCCGATCGTCCCACCCTGGAACAGGGTCGCCAGGCTTACGAGCGCGCCGAGGAGATCGGCGGGAAGGCCGGCGACGTCCTGGAAGACGCCAAGCGCAATTTCAGCTTCGCCAACACTCTCCGGGCGCTCAGCGACGGGACCAATGTCGCGTTTCTTCAGGACGCCAGGCGGCGGTATGACGCGGCGCTGGAGACGTTTCGCCGTCGGCTGCCCCAGGCGATTCCCCAGGTCGAAAACGCGCTGGCCGTCCTCGACCAGCAGCTTGCCCTGGCGCGAAGCTACGGCGAGCTCGGGGGCCAGCTGGACACCCTCAAGGACATCCAACGTCGACTCGAAGGGGGCGACGCCGCGGGCGCGGAAAAGGATTTGGAACAATTCCGGGCGACCCGCAAGACGCCGCTCCACGTCGCCGAGGAGACGATCGCCGGAGCCGAAGCGCTGGGAGGACTTCTGAACCTCGATCCGGCCGCTTCCAACCAGCTTCGGGCCCGGACGCTCGACGCCTTCGGAAGCGGAAAGCCCAATCCATGGCTTCCCGTCCTCCAGCAGATCCTCGCGCAGTATCGGGCCGAGGTGGCCTCCGGGAAGATCGGACCCCAGCGGAAGGAAGCGCTCGATCCAATCCTCCGGGAGTTGGAAATTCTTTGCGCGGCGCTTCCCGGCGACGACCCCCGCGAGGAGCTCCAGTGGGTTGATCGCGTCCGCAACCTGATGAATCGCATCGCGATCCTGGCCCGACAGCCCAGCGTCGGCGGGACCCCGCCGGCCGCCGGATCGCAGGCGGCCCGGATCCTGCGCGTGGCTTCCCCGCTGAAAGAGTTCCTTCATGGGGAAGCGCAACGACCGCACAAGCAGACCGAGGAAGCCCAAACCGTCTTCAACCTCTACCAGCGGATTGCGAAGGCCGGGACGGCGCTGAGCGGCGTCGCGACGGACGACGCCGCGGCCCTTCATCTGGAGCGGGAGCTCTTCCTGCCGCTGGCGCAGGAGATCCGAGAGTATGCGCAGCGGAACCATCTCACGCTCGCGACTCCCCGATGGCCCTCCCCTCCGGTTTCACAGGATCCCGGCGCCGTGTATTTCTCGGGAACGCCGACTCATCAAGACCTCCTGGCTGAACTGTGCCGCAGGCGCGGCCTCCATCTGCGCACTTCCTCACCGACCGGCCATCCCGGACAGTCCCGCTGGGACGCCTTGCGGGAGTGCGCCGTCGCGGTAATGGATCTCTCCGCTACCCCGGGTCCCGACCTGGCCGCGGTCACCTACGACATGGGTCTCGCTCTGGGCCTGGGCAAGTCGCTGCTCATCGTGGCGGCCAAGGGAACCGTCGTTCCTTTCGACGTCGATCTGACCCCGGTCCTTCTCTCCGGCGGGGATGGCGACGAAGATGCGATCGACGACGCGCTGGACGGATCCCTCTACGCGTTCCAGCGGGGCGGCGGCGACAGTTCGGTGGCCGCGACGATCGCCCAGGCGAAACGCAGCTTGAAATCGAAGCTGGCCTCCCAAGCGTTGAGCCAGTTCGCCGACGAAGAGTCGCCCGATCCGCTTCAGGTCCGAGCCCATCTCAAGTCGGCGCTAGGCCTGGCCGGTCCGGAAGCCCCGCAGCTGCTGCTTCCCGCGTTCCCCGCGGCGTACCCCGATCCGAAACGGCCTCGCTGCTTCCATGTCATGCCGTTCCGGCCGGATTGGGCGAAGCGGGCCTCCTCGATCGCCAAGAAGGCGTGCGATCGCGCCGACGTCGAGTACGTTCGGGGCGACGCTGCGCGGGATCCGCGCATCATCCGATCCATCTGGGACGAGATCGCCCGCGCCACCCACGTGCTGGTCGATCTCACCGACTTCAATGCCAACGTGTCGTTGGAGCTGGGCATCGCCCACGCGCTCGGCCGAAACGTCCTGCTGACGGGACAGGGGGAGACGATCCGGCGGCTCTTCCCCGCCCTCGCCAAGGAGCGGATTCATTCCTATGGTTTGGAGAAAGGCGGAGCGTCGCTCGATCAGGCGCTCCGGCTGTTCCTTCCCGAACCGCTTCGGAAACCGGCCCGGAAACCGGCTCGTCCCGAGCAGACCGTGAATGCCACGATGGGGCTGGGACTTGTCCCCTGCTATGTCTGCGGAGGAAGCGGCAAGATCCCTTGCACGATCTGCGGAGGACGAGGCCATACCTCTCGAATGACCTACGACCTCCAGGTTCAGATCACGCCGTGTTATCCGCAGATGACCTGCAGCTCCTGCGGCGGGTCCGGAAGAGTCATGGGACCGACCGCGGTCGCGATGCCGTCCCTGGAAGGACCACCGCCGGACGCGGAAGCGCATCCGGAGCCGGCCCCGAAGACGCTCGCGGGCGATTGGCGGTCCCTCGACGGCACGCTCCACAAGTTCACCGGCTCCGGGAGCAAGTACCAACTGACCATTCCGAGCCCGATCGGCAATGCCACGGGAACCTTTCAGCTCAAGGGTCGCCGCGGAAAGGGGACCGTGACCGTTCCGTACGTTGGCGCCGCGGAGTGTGAGATCGAGCTGGCGGCCGATTATCGAACGCTGACCATCACGACCATGGGCATACCAGCCGTCCTCCGACGGGTCTAAGCCGGCGTCGCTCCGTCTTGGAGCAGCTTCCGGAAACGGGGATCAGCGTGGAAGGCCAGGGCGAAGGCGCGGACCATGATGTCGTCCACCCGGTTCAGGTTCAGCACCCCGCCCTCCCGGACGACCAGCTTGTTTTCTTCGGCGAGTGATCCCCGGATGAAATCGACGAACGGGCCCCAGATCGATCGTTCATAGGTTGCCAGCTCGGCATGGAGATGAGCCGCGTCGGGACGGTCGAGCCAGACCGTCAGCGTCCGATCCCGGCGAAGCACCTCGAATTTCTTCGCCGTATGACCCATCGGCGTCTCGCAGTCCTTGAGCGCCCGCCGGTAGGTGTAGGGATCGGCATAGTCCTGGAATCCGCATGTGATCGACTCCGTGGAAAGGAACAGCAGCCCCACTCCCCCGCCATCCATCTTCGTTTGAAGTCCCTTGACGCTGTCGAGCATCTGCCGGAACTCGTTGTCCAGAAGCTCCGACTTGTCGCCCCGGATCTCGAACTTGTGGCGGTCGAATAGGTGAATCGCGATGTCCCGGACGGCGAAGGAATCCGCATCGATACAAATGTTCCAGTTCACGGCGAGGGTCGGGTCGATCGCTCTCCCCGAATCCAGCTCGAACGCGCCGCTCTCCGGATCGACCGCATAGACCCGCTTCCCGAGACGATGAGCGTAGTTCCGCTCAAACAGCACCCAGAAGGAGTTCATCGAATGTTCCGACCGCAGGTAGACCAGACCCTCGCAGGAGCCGATCGCCTCCATCAGGCCATCGCTCACACGCTGGTTTGGCCCGACCGTCACCGCCGGCCAGATTCGGGCCTCGGCCCCGTCGGGAAGTCCCCGTTCCAGAAGTCGCGGAAGGAGCGGAGCATCCTGGTAAGAATGAGACACGAACAGCATCGGAGCGCCCATTCGACTAAGAATGACACGTCCTTCGAGGATCCCAACTGGAATTCGGCGTTCATCGCTCCGAAGAGTTCGCGAGTTCCTGGACGGCCCGGAACCTTAGAAAACGAAAAGGGCTCCGACATCCATCGGAGCCCCGGGTGAATCGCGACCTAGTGGCCGCGAGCTCAAGTAGCTGCCGCGCCTTGCGGCTTCACCCTTCGGCCTCGGAAGGATGAGCGCAAAGCGCGACTACTTCTGCCCCTCCTTGGAGCCTTCCTTTTTATCGGCGGCCTTCTTTTCCCCCTCGGTCTCCTTGGGGAAGTCTTTCTTTCCGCCGTCCTTGGCGGGCTCTTTCTTCTCGACGGGGGCGCCTTCCTTGTTGAACGGCTTCTTCGGCTCGCCGCCTTCCTTGGAGCCGCCGTCCTTCTTGGGGTAGAGCTTGCTCAGGGCGGCCTTGAGCTCCGAGGCGCTGATCCGGCCGTCGCCGTTGGTGTCGACCTCGGCCACGCTGAGCGAGGGATCTTCGGCAACTCCCTTCTTGGGGACCTTCCCCCCGTCCTCCGGGGCGGCCGGCTTCTTGACCGTACCTCCACCCTCTTTCGCGGGGGCCTTCTTTTCCCCCTCCTGCTTGGGAGCAGGCTCCTTGTCCTGGCTCCAGGCCGGGGCGGCAGAGGTGATCGCGAAGAGCGCGGCGAGGATGAGCTTCATGTCCGTCTCCTTTCGGGATTCCGCGGGCCTATATCGTCCATCCTGAGGAGAGAACGCGAAGAAGGGCCCTTCATAACCGACAAACGCGCAATCGCGACCCGAGCGGGCGAGCATGAGCCTGCACAGCGAACCGCAGTTTTCGCTTCCCCGGCGAGCGGCATGCGACTTGCTCCCCTACCCTCAACTGGGGGAACCTTTGCCATGAAAACGCTGCTGCCCCTGTGGATGCTTGCCGGAGCCGGATGCGCCGTCTCCGCCGAGCCCCCGCTCCGGCTGACCTCCTTCCGCGGCGAGCTTCTCGAGGAGGGGGCGCTCCGGGACGTCGTCGTCGACGGCCGCCGGTACTGCCTGGCCGAGATGGGCGATGGACCACCGCTCGTGCTGCTCCACGGACTGGGCGGGTCGATCTACGACTGGCGCCACCTCCTGCGGCCGCTCGCGGAGGACCATCGCGTCATCGCCGTCGACTTCCTGGGCGCCGGGGAATCGGACCTTCCGGAGGGCGAGGACTATTCCGTCGCCGCCCAGGCGCGGCGGCTGCGCGGACTCTTCGATCACCTGCAGCTGAAGCGGGCGACCCTGATGGGCAACTCCTTCGGCGGCGGCGTCGCGCTGCGCTTCGCCCAGGACTGGCCGGATCGGGTCGACCGGCTGGTCCTCCTCAATTCGGTCTGCTACGCGGAGCACATCCCGGGCTACGTCCACGCCGCGCGGTTCCCGTTCGCCGCGTGCATCGCGGAGGCGGTCCCGGTGGGAAAGCTGACGCGCGCGCTGCTCGGCGACGAGAACCGCATCCTCAGCATCCTGAGCGACGAGGAATGGGAACTCTATGCCCAGGAGATTCAGCGGCCGGGCCGGCGACGGGCGATGATCGAGACCCTTCGGGCGCTCGTTCCCCCGAACACCGCAGAGTTCGAGGAACGGCTGAAGACGATCCGCGCCCCGGCCCTCCTGCTGTGGGGCGTCGTCGACACCTCGGTCCCGATCGAGCTCGGCCGACGGCTGGTGCGCGACCTCGCCGACGCCCGTCTCTACGAACTCGACGCCGGCCATGTCCCCAATCAGGAACGCCCGACGGAGGTGCTCCGTCGAGTTCGCGAGTTCCTGGAGGCCCGGGACCCCTAGAACCAGTCTGCGGCGTCCGCGTGCGCGCTCCTCAAAAAGCGCTTACCATGGAAGCGCGTGGTGAAACCGGCCGTCCTCGTCGTCCTGATGTTGGCACTCACCGCAGGCTGCTCCCTGAGCCCCGAAAAGAAGGGATATATCGAGTCGCACGCTCCGGAAATGCGCCTCTCCAGGGGACAGCTCCGCGTCTGGGTCCATGACGCCGTCCTGGACTGCGCCGATCGGATCGAGGAGGCTGCCGACCAGATCCAGGCCCGTGCCCGCGAGCCGGAACTCCGGCGCAACGCCCTCCTCTGGAAGATCAACGCCATCCAGGCCGCCTTTCGCGCGGCGTCCCGTCGCGATCCGCTGGGCTCCTTCGTCGACCTGTGGATCTTCTGCGTGCAGATGGCGGAGTTTTTCGACGACTCCGGCCCGGGGCGATACGCGTTCGGCGTTCACCAGGCGCTGGCCCTGGCGACCGCCCAGGCCATGGAGTCGCGCATGGAAGCGTCGTTTTCGGCGGCCATGAAGCCGGAAGCTGTCGAACGGCGGTTGCGCGAGATGCGGGACCTCGTGGACCGGTACGCGAAGACCTATCCCGTGCAGAATCTGTACTTCCGCCGGGAACCGCTGTCCGGACACTCCTCCACCGCCGCGCTCCCCGAGATCGAGGGGCTAGGCGCGGCCTTCGCCGACATCGAACAGGACCTGGTCACGATGCAGCGGATCCTCGCGGCCCACCTGGAATATCTCCCGACCATCGCCCGATGGGAAGCGGAGCTCCTTCTCCTGGACGAGGAGAGGACCGGCATCCTCGCCGACTCCCTCTCGCTCCTGAAGGAGATGGAAGCCCTGCTCCGCGAGGTCCTGACGAAACAGATCCTCGAATTCGTCTCCGGCCAGACCACCCAGGTGCTCTCCGCCGTGACCAAGGAACGGAGGATGGCGACGCTGGATGTGATTCAGGAGGAGCGAAAGGCCGTCCTCCGCGAGATTCACGACATCGCCCGCGAGAGCACCGGATCGGTGCTTTCGTCAGGCCAGGGCCTGATCGACCATCTCGTCGGGAGGATCGCCCTGACGGGGGCCGCCCTCGTGGTCATCGTCCTCATCGGCGGCGTCCTGGTGGTGGCGATCCTCCACCTCAGGAAGGCGCGTCCCGCTCCCTGAGCCGAACGGGGTCGGCTCAGCGCCGGAAGCGGCGGAGGTCCTTCAGGATGCCGAAGAGCCAGTCGCGGTTCTGCAGGATGACGCCGGCGGGGTCCGACACCGGGCCGTCCTCGCGTGTCGTGACGTTGGGCTGGAACCGGTAGTTCTTGAGCGAGAAGACGGCTTTGTGGGCGCCGCCGACGTAGCAGACGTTGTCCCAGTCGCTCAGCACCGTGAACGGGCGCGCGGTCGGGCCGAACAGGTCGAAGCCCAGGCTGAAGTCCTCGGGCGGGTTCTCCACGCCGAGCAGCTTCATCACCGTCGCGGGCAGGTCCAAGTGGCTCGTCATCCGCTGGATCTCCTCCGGCGCGCGGCCCGGGACGTGCAGCACGAGCGGGACTCGGGTCTGCTCGTCGACGAACGTCGAGTTGTGGCCCCACCGGCCCTTCTCCATGAACTCCTCGCCGTGGTCGCCGGTCAGGATGACGATGCTGTTGTCGAGCAGATTCAGCTCCTTCATCGCCTTCACCAGCCGGTCGACCTGCGTGTCGAGGTGGCGGCAGCTGTTGAAGTACCGGTTCTTGATCTGCGGCATCATCTTCGTGAAGTCGATCGTGAGGTAGTTGAAGTGGTCGGCGTACGGCTTCCGGATCGCGCACTCGTCCGGGAACTCGTAGTTGGCGTGCGGCGACTCGAAGAACAGGAACGTCATGAACGGCCGGTCGGGCTTCTGCTCCTTGAGGAAGTCGATCACCTTCCCGACCGACTGCCGGTCGCGCTCCCACCGCGCGATCACCGGGGACTCCACCAGCTTCTCGGGCGGGATCCGCGCGAAGATCGTCCGGTTGAACTCCGGATACTGGAAGTTCGCGCTCGTGAACATCTTCGTCTCGTACCCTTCCTTCTGGATCAGGTCGATCAGGACGGGGCCGCGGTTCTCGGCGAGGAACGGGAACCAGTACGGGCCGTGGAGGCCGTAGAACATCGAGAACATCCCGGTCCGCGTCCCGTTGCCGCCGCTGTAGTGGCCGCGTAACCACGTCGACTCCTTCGCGAACGCGTGGGTCGCGGGCATGATCTCGGGATCGAGCATGTCCCAGCGCCACGACTCCGAGACCAGCCAGATCACGTTGAGCTTCGGCTTCGACGCGTCGCGCCGGATCGGCGAAAGCGGATACTGGACGTGGAGCGTCTCGTCGTCGATCGGGACGACTTCGGGCGCGTTCTTGGGCGGCTTCACGCCGAGCCACTTCGCCGGCCGGGTCAGGTCGCACCGGACGTAGAACGGGAATGCGTCGGCCGCCGCCAGCAGCGGCGTGCGGAACCGCGCGCGGCTCCAGCCGTAGGAGAGCTTCTCGAACCCCACGAGGACGAGCACCACGGCGAGGGCGATCCACGCCGTCCGCTTCCGGAAGACCTTGGGCGAGAACTCGCGGATCCGCCCCACTTTCATCGTCGCGACCATCAGCCCGGTCTGGAAGGCGACGAAGCCGAGGCACAACAGGACCATCGACGCCTGGGTCCCGCCTTCCGCGCCCATCGACTCGATCCCGCCGGGCGTGGTGATCAGGTTCCAGACGAACCCGTTGAAGTGGAAGCCGTAGAGATTGAAGACGAAGCGGTCCAGGTAGATGAAGATGTGGACCATCGCGAGGCTAAGGACCGCCCATGCGAGCGCGGCGCTCCGCGCGCCCTGCGCCTTCACGAAGCTCAGCGCCGCCGACGGCAGGAAGACCGGCGCCATCAGCCACAGCGGTCCCGTGAGCGCGACCACGACCGCGAACAGCGCCACCGACGCCCCTTTGAACTTCACGTGGCTCAGGAAGAACGCGTAGTGGAGGACGATGAACAGGTACGAGAACGCCAGATAGCGCCAGAGGACGTTGTGAATGGACTCGGACTTCGGGGCAGGCGCGGTCTCCGACGTCGTGGTCATGATGAAGGGGGCACTATAGCAACTTCGGGGATCCGTGGGGAGGGCCGGAAGGGATCGGGGTGCCCCCCGCGATCGAGGGGCACCCCGTGGAAGGTTACTTTTTGGTCCGGGGATCGTCCGCGGGATTGACGTAGGTCAGCGACCAGGGTCCGTGAGCCGTGACCTGGATGACCGTATCTTCCTTCGTGTACGCGAAGTGCGGACTCTTCGCGGGAACGGCGATGAAGCTGCCGGCGGGCATCCCCTTGCCTTTCGACCCGTCGAACGTGTCGCCCATCGACACGTAGAACGCGCCCGACAGGACCGTCACCGTCTCGGTGTCGGGATGGAAATGAGGCGGGACCTTGTAGCCTCCCGGCATCTTGAGGCGGAGGGTGAACGACCCCGCCTTCCCCGGATCCCCGTGGATGAGCGCCGACTTTGCGCCCGACGGGAGCGACGGCGGACCGTCGGCCCACTTCACGTCGTCCGGAGCAACCAGCACCGGCGCTTCCTGGGGCGCGGCCGAGCCGAACACGACCGCGGCAACCACGAGCAGGATCTGCTTCATCGAATTCCTCCCTTGTAGTAGGTAGACAGGGATTTTAGGAGCGGCTCATCGAACCGCAAGGACTTTCCACCAGATTTCCCGGCCGATCCGCGCGCCGTAGCCGACCTGCGTGCCGTCGGGACTGAAGACCGGGTCGCTTTCCCGGCCGGACACCTCGACCTTCGTCCCGCCGATCACGATGTACTGCGTCTTGTCCTGGTCCGCGGCGTACGCTGCGACTTTGCCGTCGGGACTGAACACCGGCCGCCCCACCAGCGTGAACGGCTCGCCGATCCGGCCGTTGACGACGACCTGCACCCGCACGCCGTCTTCCACGCCGAACCCGATCGACCGCCCGTCGGCGCTCAGGAAGACGAACGTCGGCTGATGGTCGATGGGCCGCTCGGCGCCTCCGACCACCAGCGACCACTTCCCCTGCCGTCTCGCGCCGTACGCGACGACCTTTCCGTCCGCGCTGATGGCGGGGTCGCTCATGAAGTCGCACGGCGGACCGCGCCGGCCGTCGATCACGACGAAGCAGCGGTCGCCGTCATGGGCCCGGTACGCGACGTGCGACCCGTCGCGGCTCAGCACCGGCGGGCCGACCCGGTCGAACTCCTCCCCGCGGCGGCCGTCGACGCCGACGCAGCCGCGCGACGTCTTCGTGGAGCTGAGGCGGGAGGCCACGACGGAGCCTTCGGCGCTGAAGATGAGGGGCCAGGTGATGCTCCAGTCGGGGCCGTAGAGGGAATACTCCTTCTCCTCCAGGGCGATGCTCTGCCGGCCGTCCACTCCCGCGACGAACGCGACGCGTTCGCCGTCCGGGCTGATCTCGATTCAGCAGAGCGTGCCGTATCGCTTGCCGACGCGGGGACCGGACACCATCCGGCATCCGTCGTCCCGCTGCTCGACGTACGCCGCGCGGCGGCCGTCGCGGCTGAAGCTGACCGGAACAAGTACCCGCGAATTGTCGGAAATCGTGGCCAATCGCCGGTCCTCGAACGAAGGTCCTGCGGAGGCGCATCCGGCCAGGAGAAAGACCACCGACGCCGTTCGGAGCATGGGGGACATGGTACCAGGGTGCCGCAACTTCTGCCATCGAGGACCTGTTCAGTCGATATGAAAATCGCCCTGCGCGTCGCCCTCCTGCTCCTGTGTGCGGCGGCTCCCTCCGAGCCGAAACGCATCGTCTACGGCTGGTTCCCGTCCAATCTGAACGACTGGTCGACGGCGGCGCTCGACTGGAAGGCGCTCACCCACCTCTCCTTCCGATCGGTGATCCTCAAGCCCGACGGATCGGTCGAGCCCGGCTACGGCGCGACGCCGGAGCGGATCCGAAAGCTGGTCGACGAAGCCCACGGCCGCGGCGTGAAAGTGACCGTCCTCACGTGGGGGACGACCCCCGAAGGAAGCTCGCAGTACCTCGCCGCCCACCAGGAAAAGATCGTGGACGGGCTCCTGGCGTTCGTGAAGACCCACAACCTCGACGGCGTGAACATCGACGATGAGACGTGGCGGAAGACGAACACCACGGACAACGGACCGAACCGCGACCGCGTCACCGCCTTCTTCCGGCTGCTGCGCGACAAGTTCAAGGCGGTGCGGGCGGACTACCACCTGAGCTGGGCGTCGCCCGGCGTGATCTCGCCGGAGGACAAGTTTGCCGACTCGTGGCCCGACTACAAGGCCGTCGCCGACCTGATCGACGCCTACACGGTGATGTCCTACGTCATGTGCCCGCTGGGGATCGGCTGGACCGGGGCGGCCCAGCCCCTGGGCGGCGGCGGCAAGGTCGGAGCCCACCCGCGCGACTACCGCACCCTGGTGCAGGACTACCTGGCCGCGACCGGGGGAAAGAAGGACAAGCTGATCCTCGGCATCGGCAACGATCGCGGCGGCTCGGAGTGGGACTGCAAGACCGACCAGCCGCTCTCGCGCGTCGTCGGACGCGCGCGGCCGCTGACCGCCGCCGAAGCCCGGGCCAACTCCGCGAAGCACGGCCGCAAGTTCGACCCGAGCCAGCAGGCGCCGTGGTACTGCGCCCCGAAGGGCGACGGCTTCGTCCAGGGCTGGTACGAAGACGACGAGTCGCTCGCCGCGAAGATCGCGTTCTTCCGCGAGCAGGAGCTGGCCGGCGTCTGCATCTGGGTGCTCGACGGCGCGAAGGAGCCGCCCGAGACATTTCAGCTCATCCGGAAGCACCTTCTCGAGTAGACTGGGCGCGTGAGATGCGCCATCTGCGGGATCCCGCTCCGTCCGTCGAAGTCGTCCGAGGCGACCTGCGGCTCCCTCTCCTGCCGGCGGCTCTTCCGACTCCGAGCTCCGGAATCCTACGGTCGCCGCTGCACGTACTGCGCGCGCGCGGCGGTGCCGCCCGAGGAGACCTGCGACGATCCCCGCTGCCGGAATCTGCGGGCGGGGTGGATCGACGGTCGGAAACGCGAATCGGAGCGACGCGTCGCGATCGACCGCGTGGCCCAGGATCACGAGCGGGAGCTGCGCGAGACCCACGGCCCCGCCGTACCGCCGAAGTTGATCCACGCCCGGCTTCCGGCCAACGAGCAGACCACGGCGCCGCTGCCGGAAGAACGCCGGGCCGCCTTCGCGGTCAACGTCGGCGCGGCGCTGGATCGGGCGCTCGATGATCCCGACCGGCCGGCGCCCGAATCGCCGGAGTCGCCCGCGGGTCGCTCGACGCTGATCGGTTCCGCGTGCGCCGCCTGCCGCGGCTCCTGCTGCCGGCACGGGGCCGAGCACGCCTATCTCTATCCCGATCACTTCCGCCGCTATCTGCGCAACCATCCGGGGACGGATCCGAAAGAGCTCCTGGCGGCGTACTTGTCGCGGCTGCCGGCGGAGGCGTACCACGACTCCTGCGTCTACCACACGGCCGCCGGCTGCGCGCTCCCGCGCGAGATGCGGTCGAACCTGTGCAACACCTTCCTCTGCGGCGGGCTGGCGGATCTGCTGGAGGCGCAGGACCGGGAGCCCGCGCCGGTCCCGGTGCTGGCCCTCTGCCTCAAGGACCATGCCGCGGACCTGGTCCGCTCGACGGTCTTCGACGGCGACGGCCGCCCCCTGCTCCCATAACAATCTGCGGCGGTTCCGGTCGTACTTACGGCGGCCGCGAGCCGGGAACATGGATTTCTGCTGCTTCTCCATCGAATCCTCTTCCGAAGCCGAGCAGCGACAGGAAGAGGCCCGGGAGAGCCGTCAAGGAACAAAAAGGACGGTCTATTTTGTTCCTGTTCCGGGGGCGACGATGGGGAGCGGGGGCGCGGCGCGGGTCACGCCCGAGGGATAGTCTTCGCCGACGAGCGAGGCGATCGTCGCGGCGATCTGCGACTGCATGAAGGGCTCGTGCTCGCTCCGGACGCCGAGCGCCGGGATCTTCGGCCCGAGGGCCGCCACCCAGATGTAGCCGGCGCCGTTGACCTTGCTGTTGTGGCTCCGCCACTCGGCGGGATTGTCGCCGCGACCGTGGTCGGAGGTGACGATCAGCGACGTCTTCCCCCGATACTCCGGGATCGACTGGATCGTCGCCCAGAGCTCCCTCAGCCAGCCGTCGGTGCGCTGGATCGCCTCCAGATAGTCGTCATACGACCCCTTGTGGGCCCACTCGTCGGAATCGCCGAACGCGAAGTAGAACACCCGCGGCTTCTTCTCCCGGAGGTATTCCATGCCCGCGTGGAAGACGAAGGCGTCGTAGACCGCCCCCTCCCACGGAGGCTGGACCTCCGTGCTGAGCCGGCGAAGCAACGAAGGATTGTGCGACGGCTCGCCGGTGTCCACCGGGAATCCGCACCGCTCGCGGTTCAGGATCGAGGGGAACACATCCCAGGAGCAATACGCGGCCACCGAACCGCGGAAGCCGGGCCGTCCATGGAGCCACTCCAGCACGGTCAGATTGGGGTTCGGGACCTTCTGGTTGCTGGAGATCGTGTCGGACGGGAATCCGCTCAGCAGCTCATGATACCCGGGATACGAGATCTTGTACCGGTTCGTGACGATGACGGGGCTGCCGAGGCCGACGTGGCCCAGCAGCTGGCCTTCGTTGGCGACGGTGTCCCAGAGGAACGGCACGAGCGCGCTCCGCCGCTCTTCGGCGGACTCCCGCCAGAACGCCTTCTTCGCCGTCTCCGCCGTCTCCTTCCGCTCCTCGAGGAGCTTCAGGTCGGCGCCGCCGAAGACCTCCTGCCACCGGACGCCGTCGATCGTGACCAGGATGACGCTGTGGCCGCGCTCCGCGGCGCATCCTGCGACGAACAGGCCCAGAGCGACGGCGAGGAGCTTCACCGGCCTTCGATCCCGAGGATGTTGCCGTCGGGATCCTGGAAGGACAGGCAGCGGAGGCCGCCGCAGGGCGAGAACGGCTCGCCGAGCGCGGGCACTTCCCGCAGCTTGAGGGCGCGAAGGGTCGCGTCGAAATCGTCGACCTTGAACGCGACGGAGGTGGGATCCTTCACGCGGCCCCCTTCCCGTCCGCCGTGGAGGCAAAGGGAGACGCCCTTGATGTCGAGCTCCACCCACCCCGGCTCCTTGTGGCGCGGGGCGATGCCGAGGATGTCCTGGTACCACCGGGCCGACCGCTCGGTGTCGCGGACATAGAGGATGATGCGTTCGACCGCCGCCAGACGGACCCCGGACGACCTGGGCGCCGAATTCTTGCGAGCCATGCCCCCTCCTCTGGTTACTTTTCCTTGAACAGGATCGTCGTATCTCCGATCGAGATCAGTTCTCCGTCGCGCAGTTCGTGGGTGGCGATCTTATCCCCGTTGACGAAGGTGCCGTTGTGGCTCTGCAGATCCTCGAGCATGTACTTTCCCGCCCACTTGCGGATCTGGCAGTGCTTGCGCGAGCAGTTGCCGTCGCTCGGGATGGGGATGTCGACCTGGGCGCTGCGGCCGATGACGGTGACGTCGTTGATCAGCGAGACAACTTTCGGCGGCAATCCCGGCGGCGTGCAGCGCACGAAAGCCATAGCGATTGAAATAACAAAGTCCACGGCAACCATCAAGACTTTACCGACACGGAGAATGAGAATCAGAATGAGAAATGAGGAGGAAGGGTCCCCCGACCCCCGGGGGGTATTCCGCCTCATTCTCATTCCGATTCTGATTCTTCCGGCGGCCGCAGTGCTTTCCTTGACCGGCCCGTCTGGGATATATAGGATTTCTTGGTCCTTGGGGAGAAACTCTACTATGAAGAAGGCTCTTCTGGCGCTCGTCGCTCTGGTCGCTACGACCGCCGTGGCCGAAGCCCAGGTGAAGAACCGCTGGCGGCTGCAGTGGTCCAATGAGAAGCCGCAGATCTACACCTACCGCACCCCCAACGACCACTACGAGAACTACTGGTTCTTCACGTACACGCTGGAGAACACGTCGGACGAGATCATCCCCCTCATCGTCGACGTCCTGCTCTACACCGAGTCGGGCAAGGAGCTCCAGAACGACTACCGCAAGATCGACTCCCCCATCATCAAGGAGGAGCGCGACAATCCCAAGAAGGCCGAGCAGCTGAAGTTCGGCCGGTTCTACGCCAACGTCATCGACCCCGAGGCCGAGTACAAGATCATCGAGTACCACGCCAAGATCGGCAACCGGTCCGACGGCATCGTCCGCGAGTCGATCGAAGCCTTCAAGAAGGGCTTCACCGAGGATCCGCCCGAGCAGTTCAAGGACGTGCGGGACCGCGGCAAGTGGAAGAAGGGCGACCGGATCTACCTCAATCCGCGCGAGATCCGCGACGCGCGCTTCATCCAGCCCGGCCAGCGCATCCACGGCATCGCGATCTTCAAGAACGTCGACCCCCGCGCCCACGTCTACGAACTCCACGTCTCCGGCCTGGTCGACATCGTGAAGATCACGGCAGTGACCGAAGACGAGTGGAAGATGGAGTACGAGCCCCAGACGCTCAAGATCCGCTACGAGCGCCAGGGCGACGCGTTCGAGATTGAGCGCGACGTGATCTACCGGATGGCGAAGAAGGAGTACGTCATCAAGAAGATCGGCCCCATCGCGTCCAAGGACACGATCGACAAGCTGGTCAACGGCCTCGCCGACACGCTCAAGAAGGAGCAGGCGCTCAAGGAAGCGGATCCGAAGGTCAATCTGGACAAGGTTCGCGCCGCCGACGGCGTCGACCCGCTCGACACCCGGATCATGGCGATGGTCTTCCGGCTCGCGACCGAGAAGGACTTCGGCTACGACGCCTCGAAGGACGTGATCGAGAACGAGAAGGCCGTGTGGCGCATCCACGAGTGGTGGATCACCAACCGGTCGAAGTTGGTGTTCAACGAGGTGACGAACCGGTTCGAGATCAAGGACGATCCCCTGCCGGGGACGGTGCCCGAAAAGTAGCCGCGAAGAATCAGAATAAGAATCAGAATGAGAACGGCGGGCGGCCTGCGGGCCGCCCGCTTTTTTTATTCCAAGGGGAACCGAGGCACGGATGGTGATCAGAAGAGAGAAAGAAAAATACGGAAATCCGCGTCCCAGATAAAGGGAGATGGGCGGCGTTTGAATTAGGCCTTTTGGCCTGATAAGATGGCGCCGCAGTGAACGACGTGATCGAAATTCCCGGCTTTGAAACCGTCCGACAGGGTCCCCACACGGTCCTCATCCGGCCGGAGTGGAAGACGTTCCTTCTGGACGACCTGCTGGGAGACTTCTCCCGCGTGGAGCCGTCGGGCCGCCGCACCTATTCGCACGGCCGGGTGGCCCACTTCTCGTACCTGCCCTCGAACGCGCCCGGACGGGTGTTCGTCCGCCGCGCCATGCGCGGAGGGCTGATCGGCGCCGTGCTGGGCGGCCTCTACACGGCCCTCAAGCGGCCCCTCCAGGAGCTCCGGGCGGCCACCGCCGCCCGCACCGCCGGGGTCGGCGTCCCCGAGCCGATCGCGGTCCGGGTCACGCGCGTCGCCGGCGTCTTCTACCGCTTCACGATGATCACGCGGGAGATCGAAAACGCGGAGGACCTCCTCACGTTCGCCTCGACGCCCTCGACGGCCCGCAAGCGCGACGTCATCGCCCTGGTGGCCGACGAGATGCGCCGCCTCCACGAGTCGGGCGTCTACCACGCCGACCTCACCATGAAGAACATCCTGATGAGCGGCAGCTCGATCTACATCATCGACCTCGACAAGGCCCGGCTCGTCTCCAAGCGGGACGGCCGGCTCGACATGATGAACCTGGCCCGCCTGAACCGGTCGGTGGTGAAGCTGCTCGGCACGCGCGGCGCGGTCAGCCGCACCGACAAGCTCCGCTTCCTCCGCCGCTACCTCGGCAGCCGCGAGCGCATCAAAGAGCTCTCCCAGCTCTGCGCCCAGGGGCTCTGGGTCCACCGCCTCTGGTGGTCCCTCAGCGGTCAGGCCTAGCCCTCTCCCCGTCGCCTCTGGTATCCTCTAGCCTCCCCGATGAACATCCTCGTCAAAGGGAACAACTGGCTCGGCGACGCCGTCATGAGCCTGCCCACGCTCCGCTCGCTCAAGGAGATGGAGCCGCGCAGCCGGGTGACGGTGCTGACCAAGCCGGCGTTCGCCGACCTCTACCGCGGCGCGCCGTACGTCGACGAAGTGCTTGCCCATCAGCGCGGCGGCGTGGCGAGCTGGGTCCGCACGGTGCGGGACCTCAAGCGGCGCAAGTTCGACGCCGTCCTCGTGCTTCCCCGCTCGTTCAGCGCGGCGTTCCTCGCCTGGTCCGTCCGGGTACCCCGCCGGATCGGGTACGCAGGCGGCGGCCGCACGAAGCTCCTGACCGACACGCCGGCGCCGCTCGACCGCCGTCACCGCGTCTTCCACTACCATCACCTGCTGTCCGCCCTGGGCCAGCCGCCCGAAGTCACCGCCCCGCGCCTCGAGATCCCGGCCGACGCGCTGGCGTGGGCGAAGGAGAAGCTGCCCGGCGGACCGTGGATCGGGTTCAACCCCGGCGCCACGTACGGCGCCGCCAAGCAGTGGTTCCCCGACCGGTTCATCGAGCTGGGGCGCAAGCTCTCGAAGCGCGGCAAGCTGATCGTCGTCGGCGGCCCCGCGGAGGCCGAGCTGGGCGAACAGGTCGCGAAGGGCGTCGACGGCATCTGCATCGCGGGCAAGACGACGGTCTCGCAGCTCGCGGCCGCCATCGCCCGCTGCTCGCTGTTCGTCACGAACGACACCGGCCCGATGCACGTCGCCGACGCGGTCGGAACGCCGATGGTCGCGATCTTCGGCCCCACCGACTGGATCGTCACCCCGCCCTTCGGGAAGAACCACACGATCGTCCGCCACGAGATCGAGTGCAGCCCGTGCCTGAAGCGTGTCTGCCCCCTGAAGCATCACGACTGCATGAAGAAGATCGAGGTGGGCCAGGTCCTCAAGGCGTGCGAGGACCGGCTGAAATGAAGGTCGCGCTCGTCATCGAGAAGTTCACCCCGGCAGGCGGCGCCGAGCGTCAGTGCGTCAACTTCGCCCGCTTCCTGGTCTCGCGACACCACGAGGTCCACGTCTTTGCTCGCACGATCGCCGAGGGCAAGGGCTACCTCGCCCATCCCGTGCCGGCCGAAGGGCTCTTCCGCCATCAGAGCTTCGACGCGCAGTCGCGCAAGCTCCTCCAGAAGGAGCCGTTCGACGTCATCCATTCCTACTGCCGCACGTCGTTCCAGGACATCCTCCGCCTCGGCGGAGGGACCCATCGCGAGTACCTGATCCGGACCGACCCGGCGTATTCGCTCTTCGGCCGCCTGTGGCGCCAGATCCGTCCGAAGGAGCGCCTCGAGCTCGCGCTGGAGCAGGAGAGCTTCGCTCCCGACGCGTCGAAGAAGATCGTCGCCGTCTCCCACCGCGTGAAGGACGAGGTGGTCCGCCATTACGGCGTGCCGGCCGGGAAGATCTCCGTCATCCACAACGGCGTCGACGCGAACGAGTTCAAGCCGAGCGCCGAGGCGCGGCGGCTGATCCGGAACCAGATCGGCCTCGACGACTCGGACTACACGCTGCTCTTCGTGGGCAGCGGCTTCCGCCGGAAGGGACTCGAGTCCGCGATCGCCGCCGTCGAACGCGTCCCGTCCGCGCGGCTCGTGGTGGTCGGCGAGGGCAAGGCCCGGCCCCATCCGCGCGTCCTGATGCTGGGCCGCCGCACCGACGTGTCCCACCTCTACGCCGCGGCGGACGCGTTCATCTTCCCCACGCTCTACGATCCGTTCCCCAACGCGGTCCTTGAGGCGATGGCGAGCGGGCTGCCGGCGATCGTCAGCCGCGTCGCCGGGGTCTCCGAGATCATCGACGGCGACTCGATCGTTCTCGAGGACCCGCTGAACATCGACGAGGTCACGGCGGCCGTAAAGAAGCTGGAAGACCCGTCGGTGCGGAAGGCCATGGGCGAAGCGGCCCGCCAGAAAGCGCTCGCCCACCCGCTGGACCGGGGGTACGACGAGTACCTGAAGCTGTACGACGAAGTGCAGGCCTTGAAGAAGGGCCGGGCCTGATCCCGCCGTCCTGGAACCATAGGGTTTGAACGTCCCCAACGGTGATACTTCCAGGAGATCGACCTCCGCATTCAAGGAGTGGATCATGGGCCGGAGAATCGCCTCGCTCCTCGTCGTCGGGATCCTCATCCCGGCCTGCAAGTTCGCCGGCTTCAGCACCCCCTTCGCCGTCGTCACCGTCAACGCCCAGATGCGCGGATCGCAGGTCGTCCCGGCCGTCGGCACGCCGGTGACGTCGACCAGCGCCACGCTCACGATCGACGGCAATCGGACGGCCATCGCCTACTCGGTGAGCTATACCGGCAGTGGCACGATCACCGCGGTCGAGGTCCGGCTCGGCGTCGCAGGCGCCAACGGACCGGTGCTGTTCACGCTCGCGACCGGCCCGTTCGCCAATCCGAAGACGGGGACGCTGACCGAGCTCGACCTGCAGTTCGTCCCCTCGCAGGGCATTTTCTTCTTCTCGCAGGCGATCGACCGCATCCTCGCCGGCGAGACCTACGTCCTCGTCCGCACCGACGTCGACCTGACCGGCGAAATGCGCGGCCAGCTCAGTGCGGCGACGCTCGCGTCGGCGGTCCTGACCGGCGCGCAGGAGGTTCCTCCGGTCGCGGGCACCGGCACGGGCGCGTTCGCCGTCTCGTTCGACGACACCCAGGCGACGCTCACGGCGACGCTGACGTTCAGCGGGCTGAGCTCGTCCGCGGACGCGGCCCACATCCATTTCGGCGCCGCCGGCACGGGCGGCGGCCCGATCATCTTCGATCTCTCGACGGTCACGTTCACCAGTCCGCTCGTGGTCACCCTCACGTCCACCGACTTCCAGACCGACGTGCTGGTTCCGACGTTCGCCGACGCGATCGACGCGCTGCTCACCGGCAAGATGTACGTCAACATCCACACCGCGACGAATGCGGGCGGCGAGATCCGCGGCCAGATCGGGCCCGCGCGGCTGAGCTCGACGCTGACCGGCGGCGCCGTCGTTTCCCCGGTCGCCAGCGGCTTCACCGGCTCGGCGACCGTCGTCCTGAATGCGACTCAAACCGAAGCGCTGGTGCTCCTCACCCACGACGTGCTCTCGCCCCTGTCCGTCGGCCTCTTCACGGAAGACACGGTCTCCAACGGCCCGCTGCTCTTCGACGTCGACGCCCTGGCCGGCAGCGCCGCCAGTCCCCTGGAGGTGATCCTGCGCGAGCCGCAGCTCATTCAGGCGCCGGAGCGGTCGATCCTCACGTTCCCGGATTTCGTCGACACGTTGCTCACCGGCAAGACGTACTTCGATGTCCGCTCGACCGGCTTCACGAGCGGCGCCATCCGGGGGCAAGTCCTGCCACAACCCTGAGGGGCGGGACCCGCCACCGCCGGAGACAACCCCACGGAAGGTCGACGGCGGGCCTTCTGCTGATGTACGGAGTACTCCGTACGGGTTCGCAGGTCGTGCTCGCCTCACTCTCAATTGACAACTGCTCATGTGAAAGTTATCTTGTCCAAAACCGGAAAGGGAAATTATGGCGCGGGGGGCCGGTCCTGTAGTTGCCGTTATTCCAGCCCGATACGCCAGCACCCGTCTCCCCGGAAAACCTCTCCTCGCCGAAACCGGAAAAACCCTCATCCAGCACGTCTATGAGCAGGTCCGCAAGTGCCCCGGGCTCGACCGGATCGTCGTCGCGACCGACGACGACCGCATCCTGCAGGCGGTGAAGGCGTTCGGCGGCGACGCCGTGATGACGTCGCCGCGCCACATGACCGGGACCGACCGGATCGCCGAGGCGGTGCGGGCCCTCGACTGCGCGAAGATCGTCAACGTCCAGGGCGACGAGCCCGAGATCGAGCCGGAGATCATCACGGCCCTCATCGACCTGCTCGACCAGGACGCGGAGATGGCGACGCTGGCCGTCCCGTTCGACAACGACGCGGACGCGATCCTGTCGCACCGCGTGAAGGTCGTCATCGACCGCCACCACAACGCGCTCTACTTCTCCCGGTCGCGGATCCCGTATTCCAACGGCACCGTGACCCCCGCCCTGCTCCACCTGGGCATCTATGGCTACACCAAGGCGTTCCTCCAGCGGTACGTCACGCTCGATCCCACGCCGCTGGAGCAGGCCGAGAAGCTGGAGCAGCTGCGCGCGCTCGAACACGGCTACAAGATCAAGGTCGGCATCGTGAAGGTGAAATCCCGCGGCGGCATCGATACCCCGGAGGATTACGCCGCGTTCGTGAAGCGTTTGAGAGAGAGGGCCCCCTCATGACGAAACACATCTTTGTCACCGGCGGCGTCGTGTCGTCCCTGGGCAAGGGTCTGACGAGCGCCTCCATCGGCCTCCTGCTCGAGTCCATGGGCCTCAAGGTCGCGATGCAGAAGTTCGACCCCTACATCAACGTCGACCCCGGCACCATGAACCCGCACCAGCACGGCGAGGTCTACGTGACCGAGGACGGGCTCGAGGGCGACCTCGACCTGGGCCACTACGAGCGGTTCACCACCTCCGCGGTGAACATCCACTCGAACTACACCACGGGCAAGATCTACAGCTCGGTCATCGCCCGCGAGCGGCGCGGCGAGTACCTGGGCCAGACCGTCCAGGTCATCCCGCACATCACCAACGAGATCAAGGAGGCGGTCAAGCGGGTCGAGGGACCGGCGATCGACGTCGCGATCACCGAGATCGGCGGCACCGTCGGCGACATCGAGAGCCTGCCCTTCCTCGAGGCCATCCGCCAGTATCAGCTCGACGCCGGCCGGGACAACGTGATGTACATCCACCTCACGCTGATCCCGTTCCTTCACGCGAGCCAGGAGATCAAGACCAAGCCCACGCAGCAGTCGGTCGGCAAGCTGCGCGAGATCGGCATCTTCCCCGACATCCTCATCTGCCGCACCGAGGTCGCGCTGGGCGAGGACGTCCGGGCCAAGATCTCGCTGTTCTGCAACGTGCCCAAGGAGGCGGTCATCGAGGAGAAGGACGTCGACTTCTCGATCTACCAGATTCCCCAGATGCTCGCCGAGCAGAAGGTCGACGAGCTCATCATCAAGCGGATGGGCCTCACGGGCAAGAAGCCCGACCTCACCCGCTGGAACGAGATGGTCGAGACGCTGCGGAAGCCCGACAGCGAGGTCACGGTCGGCATCGTCGGCAAGTACATGGACATGCACGACGCGTACAAGTCCATCTACGAGTCGCTGACCCACGCGGGCATCGCGAACCGCTGCAAGGTGAAGATCAAGAAGATCCCTGCGGAGGACGTCGAGCGCCAGGGCCTGGCGAAGTTCATGGACGGCGTGAGCGGCATCCTGGTGCCGGGCGGCTTCGGCCACCGCGGCATCGAGGGCAAGATCAAGGCCGCGCAGTACGCCCGCGAATGCAAGGTGCCCTACTACGGCCTCTGCCTCGGGATGCAGATCGCCTGCATCGAGTTCGCGCGCAACGTCGCCGGTCTCGAAGGCGCCAACTCCACCGAGTTCGACCAGAAGACTCCGCACCCGGTGATCCACATGATGGAGCGCCAGCGGACGATCACGGAAAAGGGCGGCACGATGCGCCTGGGCAGCTATCCCTGCCGGATCGAGCCCGAGTCGCACGCGTTCCAGTGCTATCAGAAGGAGATGGTCTCCGAGCGCCACCGCCACCGGTTCGAGTTCAACAACATGTACCGCGACGCCTTCCGGGCCCGCGGCCTGCGCTTCTCGGGCGTCTGGCCCGAGGGCAACCTGGTGGAAATGGTCGAGATCGAGAACCACCCGTGGTTCGTCGGCGTCCAGTTCCACCCCGAATTCAAGTCGAAGCCCACGTCGCCCCATCCGCTGTTCCGCGGCTTCATCAAGGCGGCGCTGGAATACTCGCGCCCTAAGGCGCTCTCGGAGAAAGTGACCGTATGAGCGACGGCGGCAAGCGCGTCGACGAAGACTGGAAACGACGCGCGCAGGCGGAGAAAGAGGTCGACGCGGCGAAGGCGGCTCCCCCGCCGCCCCCCGGCGCGCCGCCGGCCCCGGGCGCGCCTCCGAAGTCCGAGGCCCGTCCCCATCCGATGTTCGGCGGCCTCGTGGAGTCGCTCGCCTCGCAGGCGCTGCTCTACATGGGCGCGATGCGCGACCCGATGACGGGCCAGGTCCACCAGGACCTCCAGCAGGCCCAGACGATGATCGAGATGCTGGGCATGCTCGACGAGAAGACGCGCGGCAACCTGGCCAAGGACGAAAGCGACATGCTCAAGCAGGTCCTCGACGAGGTCCGCATGCACTTCGTCCGGATCACGCAGCCGCCTCCCCCGCCGAATCCGAAGGGCCCCATGATGGGGAATAAGAAGTAGCTCTCCGATGAAACGGTTCCTCCTGCTCGCGGCTCTCGCCCTCGGTTGCGACGGCGGCTCCAAGGACCCCGTCGTGACCCCGACCGTCATCGATCCGGCGACCGCGGGCACGATCAAGGGGGTCGTGAAGTTCGACGGCACGCCGCCTGCGAACCTCAAGCTGCCGGTCGGCGGAAACGCCGAGTGCGCGGCGCTCCACTCCGGCCCCGCGTTCGACGAAGCGGTGCTCGTGAAGGGCGGCAAGCTCCAGAACGCGCTGGTCTACGTGAAGTCCGGCCTCGAGAGCCACGTGTTCCAGTGGCCCAAGGAGCCGGTCCGCATCGCCAACGAGAAATGCATCTATATCCCGCGGGTGGCGGGAGCCATGACGAACCAGACGATCGAGTTCGTCAACAACGACCCCACCGCCCACAACATCCACGGCTACAGCTCGCAGGGAGACTTCAATTTCACGCTGGTCGGCAAGGGCGTCACGGACTCCCGGAAACTCCGGAAGCCGGAGCTGGTCCTCAACGTGAAGTGCGACCTGCATCCGTGGATGCGGGGCTTCGTCGGCGTCTTCGCCCACCCCTTCTTCAAAGTGACCGGCGAGGACGGCGCATTCGAGCTCAAGGGACTTCCGCCCGGCGAGTACGAGATCGAGGTCTGGCACGAGAAGTTCGGCGCGAAGTCCCAGAAGGCCAAGCTGGAGGCCAAAAGCTCGGTCGACGTCGAGTTCGTGATCAGGAACTGACGTTCAAATTAGTATAATAAGCGGATGTCCTCAGCTCCCGCGGCGTTTCCCCGCCGCGGCGCCCCCGATGAGTACTTCCCCGCGTTCGACTGGCTCCGCATCGCGCTCGCCGTCCAGGTCGTCGCCGCCCACAACGGAATTCTGAACTTCGAAGGCGATGCGAGCATCCCCGTTCAGATCTTCTTCTCGCTCAGCGGCTGGCTCATCGGGGGTATCCTGTGCCGCTCGGTCCCGGCCGACCTCCCCCGGTTCTACTTCAACCGATTCGCCCGGATCTGGATCCCTTACCTGGTCGCGGTGGGCCTGCTGATCGCCGTCGCGCTGCTCAAGGACCGGGTCACGGCGAAATGGATCGAGTTCCTCTTCTACAAGCTGACCTTCGTCTTCAACCTGTTCGGATCGCCGCAGTACGAGCACTACGCGCAGGCCCCCCTGCAGGGCGCGGGCTCCCATTTCTGGAGCATCTGCGCCGAGGAGCAGTTCTACCTCCTCGCGCCTCTGCTGATCGTCGTGCTTCCGTTCGGGCGGAGCTTCCTGCTCTGGACGACGATCTCGGCCGCGGCGCTCTGGTTCCCCGTCGCCCGCGATTACGCCGCCATCTCCCTCGGCGTGTTGGCGGCCCTGTCGAAGCTCCGGCACGGCGACTGGTACCGGACGAAAATCGGGGCCGCGACGATCGTCCTGGTTCTGGCCGGTTTGACGGCCGCCGTCGTAACCCGGCGCCTGCCGCAGTCTATCGCCGTCCCGTTCATCGGCACCGCGATCGTCCTTCTCCTGGCCCGGCCGGGCGCCGGCTCCCGGGTCTCGAGATTCGTGGGAGGCATTTCCTACCCGCTCTATCTGAACCAGTGGATCGGAATGCGCGGGGTGATCCTGGCCTGCAACAAGCTCGGCTGGCGCACGGGATTCGGGGCGCAGCTCCTGATGGTCGCGATCGACGTGGGGATCGCGAGCCTGCTTTACCTGACGGTGGACGCGCCGGTGCGCCGGGAGCGGGACCGGTTCTTCACGAGCGGACGCGGACTCGCCGTCGCAGCCACGGGAGCCGTGCTGGTGCTGGTCGGTATCGCCGGCGGAATCCTCTACCGCCGGAATCCGCCGACGGCGACTTCGTCTTCAAGAACCAGCGCCGTCCGGGTCGCCGGGTTTGACGACCTCAGCGAAGGGATCACGACCGCGGTCAGCACCCGGCCGACAAAAAAACTCGGCGCCGAGGGGAACCTCGACGCCGAGTTCGATTGACGAACGAAGTTACTTCGCTGCAGGCGGAGGAGGCGCCGCGGGAGGCGGAGCCGCCGGGGCCGCGGGAGGCGCGTCCGGCAGGAACTCCTTGCCGACCTTCGCAGCCGCCTGGTTCACCACGTGGTACGCGATCCCGAAGCCCACCACGAAGATCCCCGCCCACCAGCCGATCTGCTCGCCCCAGTTGCTCGCGATCGGAAGGTGCGAGCGGCCGCCCATGCCGAACAGCATCGGCACGCTGAGGTACGTGTTGATGCGCGACGCCTTGCCGGCCACGGCCACGAGGGCGTCGAAGTCGGCCGGCTTCTCGCGCTTGCCGCCGACCGCCGCAATGATGACCTGCTGGCGCGGCCAGATCACGAACCAGACGTTGAACCACATGATCGTGCCCAGCAGCCCGCCGAAGAGGATCCACGAGTTGCTGGCGGCCGATCCGCCCGGTCCGAACGTCATCCAGCCGGAGAAGTGATTTCCCGTCGCGACGAACTCCTGGTACAGGATGTACGCCAGGCCCGTCAGGAACGTCACCATCGCGCCCATCCGGAACCACCAGATGGCCCGGCCGCGGAAGTTCGGGACGACGATCTTCTTCATGGGTCCGTCGAGGGCCTTCTCGGCGGCGCCTTGGACGAAGTTGAAGTAATACAGGTGGCCGATCCAGGCGATCCCGAAGAAGAAGTGGGCCCACCGCAGGATCTGGAGCACCACGGCGTGGGCGGTGCTTCCGCCCGTGCTTCCGCCGGAAACCTGGCTCAGAAAGTCGAAGTGCATCGTTCTCTTCTCCCCAAAGAGGACTGAATTTGTCCCATTATTTCGTCAAACAGGGAAAAGTCAAGGATTCCCCCAAATGATCGGGCCTCGTCCCCGAATTAGAGAACGTCCAAATCTGGACATTCTTCGCCAGACCTTGGCAGAATGACCGGTCTCCGGAGAGGAAGGAAATGGGAAGCACCCCCGCCCAGATCAGCCCCCGGGCACGGCTGACGGTCGATTCGATCGTCGTCGGCATCGACGTCGGTTCGACCACCGTCAAGGCCGTCGTCGTCGACCCCGCCACCAAGGAAATCCTCTGGTCCGACTACCAGCGGCACGAAACCCGGCAGGCCGAGAAGGTCCTCGAGCTCCTCGTCGTCATCGGGAACGAGTTCCAGGACATCGACCGCGGAAAAATCCGCACCTTCATTACGGGCTCCGGCGCTGGTCCCCTCAAGGAGCCCATCGGCGCCAAGTTCGTCCAGGAAGTCAACTCGGTCACCATGGCGGTCGACCACCTCCACCCCGACGTCCGCAGCGTCATCGAGCTCGGCGGCCAGGACGCCAAGATCATCATCTACAAGGAGAACGAGCAGACCGGCGACAAGCGGGCCATCGCGTCGATGAACGACAAGTGCGCCTCCGGCACGGGCGCCACCATCGACAAGTGCATGATCAAGGCCGGCATGGCCGCCGCCGAGGCGTGCAAGCTGCCGTGGGATCCCACGAAGCTCCACCACGTGGCCGCCAAGTGCGGCGTCTTCGCGGAAACCGACATCGTCAATCTCGTGAAGTCCGGCATCCCCTCGAACGAGATCCTCTGCTCGCTCGCCGACGCGATCGTGTCGCAGAACCTGTCGGTCCTCACGCGCGGCAACACCCTCAAGCCCCGCGTGCTCCTCCTCGGCGGGCCCAACACCTACCTGCCGTTCCTCCAGGCCTGCTGGCGCCAGCGCATCCCCGAGACCTGGGAGACGCGCGGCTTCGACTGGCCCAAGGACGTCCCCATCGAGGAGCTGATCTTCGTCCCCAAGGACGCGCAGTACTATGCCGCGTACGGCGCCGCGATCTATGGGCTCCACGAGCCCCCCGACTCCGGCCTCTACCGCGGGCTCGACCCGCTCAAGGAATTCATCGCCCACGGCCGCAAGGCGAAGCTCGGCGCCAAGGCCGGCCCGCCGCTCGTCGCCGATGAGGGCAAGCTCGAGGAGTTCCGCAGCGAGTACACGATTCCGAAGTTCGTCCACGCGACCTTCCAGAAAGGCCAGGTCGTCCGCGGCGTCATCGGCCTCGACGGTGGCTCGACCTCGTCGAAGGCCGTGCTCCTCGACGAGGCCGGCACCCTGCTCACCAAGCAGTACCAGCTCTCCAAAGGCAACCCGATCGCCGACACCAAGGAGCTGCTGGCGAAGATCAAGGCGTTCGTCCACGACCAGGGCGCGACGCTCGAGGTGATCGGCTTCGGCGGCACCGGCTACGCCGCCGATGTGCTCGAAGAGTCGCTCCGGTCCGACGTCAACATCGTCGAGACCGTCGCCCACATGATGGCGGCCGTGAAATACTGCGGCGACGTCGACGTCATCTGCGACATCGGCGGGCAGGACATCAAGGTCCTCTTCATGATCAACGGCGAGATCCGGAACTTCCGGCTTTCCAACCAGTGCTCCGCAGGCAACGGCATGCTCCTCCAGGCGATGGCCAACCAGTTCGGCCTGCCGGTGACGGAGTACGCCGACGCCGCATTCAAGGCCCCCCTCAGCCCGAAGTTCAGCTATGGCTGCGCCGTGTTCCTCGACGCCGACCGCGTCAACTTCCAGAAAGAGGGCTACTCGAAGGAGGAGCTGCTCGCGGGGCTCGCGATGGTCCTCCCCAAGAACGTCTGGCAGTACGTCGTCCAGATCCCGCGGCTCGCCCAGCTCGGCACCCGCTACGTGCTCCAGGGCGGCACCCAGTACAACCTCGCCGCGGTCAAGGCGCAGGTCGACTACATCAAGGAGCGCGTCCCCGGCGCCCAGGTCCGCGTCCATCCCCATCCGGGCGAGGCGGGCGCGATCGGCGCCGCGCTCGAGACGCTCCGCGTCGTGACGCGCCGCGGCTCGTCGACGTTCATCGGCCTCGACGCCGCCATCAACCTCAAGTTCACCAGCATCAACGACGAGTCGACCGTCTGCCACTTCTGCCCCAACAACTGCTCGCGCACGTTCATCGACACCCGGACGCCCGACGGCCGGACCAGCCGGTACATCTCCGGCTTCAGCTGCGAGAAAGGCACGGTGGAGTCGGTCGACGCCCTCCGCCTCCTCGAAGCGAAGCGCAAGGACCAGAAGTCGAAGTATCCGAACCTCGTCGACTACGAAGCGCGCCTCGCGTTCCGACACTTCTACACCCCGGCGCCGATCCCGACCGAAGGGACGACGATCGACGACGTCGAGGTGAAGAAGACGCTCCTGCGCGGCGTGAAGCGGACCTCGATCCGCCGTCCGATCGTCCGCTCCTCCGCGGAGGCCGCCGAGAAGCGGAAGACCCTCCGGGTCGGCATCCCGCGGGTCCTGAACATCTACTCCACCGGACCGCTGTGGCGGACCTACTTCGAGTCGCTCGGCCTCGACGAGCGGAACATCGTCTTCAGCGACCAGACCTCCGAGGAGATGTGGGCCGAAGGGTCGCGGTACGGGTCGATCGACCCCTGCTATCCCTCCAAGGTCGCGCAGGCCCACATCCATAATCTGATCTTCAAGAAGCACGAGAAGCAGAAGCTCGACTTCATCTACTTCCCCTGCATCACCCACATGCCGACGTTCGTGGCGGGCGTGATGGATTCCACGAGCTGCCCGATCGTCGCCGGTGCGCCGAAGGTGATGAAGGCGGCGTTCACGAAGGAGGTCGACTTCTTCGCGCGCGCGGGGATCGAGTACGTCGACGCCGCCGCGACCCTGAACGAGCCCAGCTACTTCGCCCGGCAGATGTTCGAGACCTGGGGGCCGCGCCTCGGCATCACCGAGGACGAGAACGACCACGCGGTCCGCGAGGCGTGGAAGGCGATGCGCCTCTTCGACCAGGAGATGGAAAAGCGCGGCATGGAGCTCCTGGAGAAGCTCGAGGCGGAGAACAAGGTCGGCGTCCTCCTGCTCGGCCGTCCTTACCATCTCGACCCCGGCCTCCACCACGGCGTGCCCGACGAGTACCAGGCCCTCGGGTACCCGATCCTGTCGATCCGCTCGATCCCCAAGGATCCGGCGTGGCTCGCCCGGTTCTACAAGGACGACCTCGACCGCAAGTTCATCGAGACGCCGCTCTCGGTCCAGGACGTCTGGCCCGAGAACTACTCGACCAACAGCGTCCAGAAGGTCTGGGCCGCGAAGTTCGCCGCGCGCCATCCGAACGTCGTGGTGCTCGACCTCTCGAGCTTCAAGTGCGGCCACGACGCGCCGACGTACGGCATGATCGACAACATCATCAATTCGAGCGGCACGCCCGCCTCGGCGCTCCACGACATCGACGCCAACAAGCCCGGCGGCTCGATCAAGATCCGCGTGAAGACCTACGCCCACACGCTCAAGCGGTTCGAGGAGGAGCTGTCCGACGCCGCGAAGAAGCGGAGCGAGCTCCAGCGCCGCGTCGAGGAGAAACGGCGCGAGCTGGTGTCGGCCCGGCGCCTCCAGCTGCGCGAGGCGGCCGTCCGCGATCCGCAGTCGCGGCGCGAGCTCCAGGAGCTCGAGGCCGCCTATCAGGCGTACGCCGAGGAGGACGTGGTCCCGGCCGGCTTCACCGAAGAGGACATGGCGCGTCGCGACATCGCGCCGCTGCCCCCCGAGGAGCACGAGGTCGTCCTGCGTTTCGGCAAGGACGGCACCCCGTGAAATTTCCACCACAAAGGCACAAAGCCCACAAAGAGGACCGCCTTCGTGTCCTTTGTGCCTTTGTGGTGAGGATCGAGAGGGTCTTATGAGCGAGAACGAGAACCGCGGTGTGGACTACGACGAGATCGAGAAGGAACTCCGCGAGTTCGAAGCCGAAGAGCGGAAGCGGCTCGGCATCGAGGAGGAGCAGGTCCGGCACTGGCACGACGCGAACCCGCAGAAGTTCACGCGGAGCGAGCGCGACCACACGACCATCCTGCTCGGCGGACTCACGCTCGCCCACGACACCCTGGTCACCGGCGCGCTCGAGGGCCTCGGGTACAAAGTCAAGGCGCTCGACTGCCCCGACCTGGAGGCGCTCCGCCTCGGCAAGGAGTTCGGCAACCGCGGCCAGTGCAACCCGACCTACTTCACCGTCGGCAACCTCGTCAAGGAGCTCACCCACCTCCGCGACAAGGACGGGATGTCGGCCGCGGACGTGATCAAGAACTACGTCTTCCTCACGGCCGGCGCGTGCGGGCCGTGCCGCTTCGGCACGTACGTCACCGAGTACCGCAAGGCGCTCGTCGACGCGGGCTTCGAAGGGTTCCGCGTCCTGCTCTTCCAGCAGCAGGGCGGCGTGAAGCAGGCGACCGGCGAGGCGTCGGGCCTCGAGATCAACCCGAAGTTCTTCAAGGGCGTCCTCCAGGCGATCCTCTGCGGCGACGTGCTCAACCTCGTCGGCTACCGCATCCGTCCCTACGAGGTCACCAAGGGCGACACCGACCAGGCGCTCTCCGACTGCAAGGCGCTGCTGCGCGAGACGCTCGTCCGGCGCTCCAGCATGATCACCGCCCTGCTCCGCTGCCGCCGCCGCCTCAACCAGGTCGCGGTCAACCGGCTGCGGCCCAAGCCGAAGGTCTCGATCATCGGCGAGTTCTGGGCCATGACCACCGAAGGCGACGGCAACCACCGCCTCCAGCGGTTCCTCGAGCAGGAAGGGGCCGAGGTCGACATCCAGCCCGTCGTCGCCTGGATCCTCTACATGATCTGGGAGCACCAGCACGACACGCGGAAGCGGCTCACGCTGCGCACGCAGGACGAGGGCATCATGGGCCTCCAGGGCAAGGACGGCCCGACGAAGCTCGCGGGCCTGTGGGCCGCGGAGAAGGTCGTGCGCGCGCTGTTCGGCGTCTACGCGAAGGCCATCGGGCTCGACGGCTATCATCTGCCCGACATGGACCAGGTCGCGTCGATCTCGCACCAGTACTACGACAATCATCTTCGCGGCGGCGAAGGCCACATGGAAGTTGGTAAGCTGATCAACACGGTGAAGCACCGCAAGGCCCACATGGTGATCAGCGTCAAGCCGTTCGGCTGCATGCCCTCGTCGGGCGTGTCGGACGGCATCCAGTCGCTCATCACGGCCCGCTATCCGGAGGCGATCTTCACCGCGATCGAGACCACGGGCGACGGCGAGGTGAACGTCCAGAGCCGCATCCAGATGGACCTCTTCAAGGCGCGCAAGAAAGCCGAAGAGGAGTATGAGGCGGCGGTGGGCAAAACCGGGCTGGGCGCGGACGCGATCGAGAAGAAGTTCCTCCGGAAGTCGAAGGCCCTCCACCACCCGCCCCATGTCGTGGCCGGCACGGCCGCCAATCAGGTGTTGGAACTCGCAGGCATCGGAGAATGGACGCCATAAGGGACTGGTCGGGCGGGCTGATCCGGCTCAACGTCTGGAGTCTCGCCGTCCCCGCGGCCGTCATCAGCGGCTACTGGTTCGCCCTCCGCCGGGCGCGACAGGCCGGAGTCGCCACCAGGGAGTTCGAATCCGCCATGGAGTGGGCCATCGGCGGCGGCCTCGTCATCTCCCACATTTTCGAGATCCTGTTCTATCAGCCCCACCGGCTGAAGGCGGAGGGGCCCCTCACGCTGCTGAAATTCTGGGACGGGCTGAGCTCCTACGGCGGGTTCTTCGGCGGCGTCCTGGTGCTGACGATCTTCTACCGCGTGATCCGCAAGCGGTCCTGGTGGGTCGAGGCGGACCTGATCATGCAGGGCTTCATCCTCGCCTGGATCTTCGGCCGGTTCGGCTGCACCGTGTCGGGCGACCATCCGGGGCCAATCACGACCGTGCCCTGGGGCTTTCACTTCGGGGACGGCAGCGTCCGCCACAACATGGGCATGTACGAGATGGTCTTCACGATCGTCGTGCTCCTGCCCGCAACGCTGATGCTCCACCGGTTCAAGCCGCCAACCGGGAGCTTCGTCGCCATGAATTGCCTGCTCTACGGCGCGGGGAGATTCGGACTCGACTTCCTGCGCGCGACCGACCGGACGGACTCCGACCCGCGCTACCTTGGACTGACCCTCGCCCACTACCTGTCGCTCGGGATTTTCGTGTTCGGGCTGGTGGTGGCAATCCTCGCCAGAGCCCGGAAATTGGAGCCGCCTTCTCCCCCCCTTCCAGCTCCAGGAACAGAATAGCCAGTCTATTTTGCTCCTCAGCTGCCCCCATTGAGCAGCAGCCAGGTGACGCCCCCGTCGGCGGTCCGTAGAACGGTCCCGCTCTCCCCCACCGCCCAGGCGCGCGACGCGCTCACGGCCCAGACCGCCAGCAAGTTGTTGAAGGTCGGAGAGGTCTGAGCCGACCAGGTGTCGCCGGCGTCCACGCTCGCGGCGATTTTCCCCGTCGTGCCGACGGCCCAGAAGTGGTTGCCGTCGCCGAACGCGGCTCCCGAGAAAGCGTTGGTCATCACCGTGTTCTCCCGGGTCGTCCACGAGACGCCACCGTCCGAAGTGGTGCGGAGGATGTCCCCGGCGCGCGTGGCCCCGACCATGACTCCGCGCGACGCGCTGACGAACCGCGCATCGAAGAAGCCGATGCTTCGTTCGATCCCGCCGGTCATGAGCGATGCCGTCTGGACGCTCCAGGTCGCGCCCCCGTCGGTGGTCCGGGCCACGGAGCCGGTGCCGCCCAGCCAGCCCGTCGAGGCATTGATGAACGAAACCGATCCCCATCCGCCGGCAGACCCGACCGTCTGCGAGGTCCAGGTCGTCCCGCCGTCGGTCGTCTTGAGCACGAGGCTGGTATCGCCGACGACCCAGCCCGTCGACGCGCTCACGAACGAGAGCCCTCGAAGAGCCTCCGAGGTCCCGCTGCTCAGCTCCGTCCAGGTCGAGCCGCCGTCGGTCGTCTTGAGGATCTTCCCGAGCGCTCCGACGATCCAGCCCGTGCTGGTGCTCACGAACTGGACCCGCAGGAGCCCGGCGTCCGTCCCGCTGCTCTGCGGGGTCCACGTGGTGCCGCCGTCGTCCGACCGCCAGATGTGTCCCTGATCCCCGACGATCCAGCCGCGCGAACTGTCGGCGAAGAAGACCCCGTTGAGGCTGCCCGTCGGACGGCTCGACGTGGTCGTCGACGACGGCGTCACTGTGATCGACACGGGCACCGACGACGTCGACGCGCCGAGCCCGTCCGTCGCGACGGCGCGGATGCTGTGAGGCCCGACCGTGGCGCCGGTGAACGAAACCACGAACGGGATCAGGGTCGCCGTCCCGATCGACGTCGCGCCGTCGAAATACTCCACCCGAAGGCTCGGGCCGTCCGGATCGGTCGCCTCGGCCGAGAGCGTGATCGGGGTGCCCTCAATGAAGACCTGCCCGTCCAGCGGGGTCGTCATCCGGACGAGCGGGGGCTGGTTGGGAGGCGTCGGGCCGGGATTCGTCCCGGCCGTTTGGACGACGACCGAGACCGGGTCCGACGACACGACCGCGCCGCTGTTGTCGGTCGCGACGGCCGTCAGGCTGAACGTCCCGTCGATCACCGGGATCCAGGTGAACTGGAACGGCTCCGTGAGGAGCGTCGCCAGGAGGTTCGACCCTTCGAAGAACGAGACCTGGAAGATCGCGCCGTCGGGATCCGCCGCGCCGGCCACGAGGTCGACCGCCGTGCCGTTCTGGACGATGCTGCCCGCGACGGGGGTGACGAGCCGGACGGTCGGCGGCTGGTTCACCGCCGGCGGAGGCCCGGCAGGCGTCCCGCCGCCCCCTCCGTCGGGGCTGGTGCTGCGGGTGCACGCCGGGACGATCAGGACCACCGACGCCAGAACGATCAGTCTGCGGAGGGAGTTGCCCATGGTCCGGCTCCTGTATCTGAGAGGATGAGCCGGAGCCGAGGGCCCGCGTTATTCCCGCTTCGAGCTCCGCCGGGCGCGCGTCGTCGTTTTCTTCGCGCCGTTGGTCTTCCGGTCGGGAATGATCCGTTCGACCTCGATGGTGCATTTCGACAGCACGGCGGCCAGCGCGCCGACGGCCGCGAGCACCGGGGCGAAGACCGCTCCCACGACGCCTACCGTCAGGGGAAACTCGGCGACCTTGCGCCCGTCCTGCCGGATCACGATGCTGCGGGCGTTGCCCTGCGCGATGATCTGGTTCACCTTGTCGAGCAGCTCGCCGCCCTCGACCCGGAACGACTCCCACGCCGTCTTGATCGACATGTGCCCTCCTTGAAGGAACAAAAACGACCGTCGTTTTTGTTCCAAACGACGGTGCTTTTTGTTCCAGCCTACCTACAGGATCGCGGGTGGAAAGACGTCTGACCAGGGGAACCTGCAAAACGTTTCGCCGGATCGGGGTTCGATTCGGAAGATGGCCAAGCTCCACGTGGCCCACGGAATCCAGCTGTCCGACGACTTCCCCTTCACCCGGAAGTCCTGGATCATGGAGCGGGCCGGGTGGGGACTCCTGTTTGCGATCCTCGCCGCCGCCCTCCTCGGCGGCCTCGGCCCCGGCCTGTTCTCCCGCCGCTCGACGGCTTCGGGATCGCTGGTCGTCGAGGTCGACCGGTTCGCTCACTTCGCCACCGAGGAGACGATCACCCTCCGGCTGACGGCGCGGCCGGGGGATCCGGACCGGGTCTCGTTCTGGATCGACCAGGCCTTCCTCGACGACGTGCGCCTCGAGCGGATCCGGCCCCTCCCCCTCGAGGTCCGGCCGGAAGGGGACCGGACCACGTTCCTCTTCGCCGCGCCTCCGCGCCATTCGTCGGTCTGCATCCGCCTCGACGTCGTCCCCGAGAGGCCCGGCAACCTGGCGGGACGGGTCGGCCAGGCGAAGGGCTCGGTCGTCGAGGTCCGGCAGTTCGTCTACCCCTGAGGTGCGGCCGTGGAAATCGTGCTTCGCAGCGTCGCGATCTATGCGATCGTCTGGTTGGTCTTCCGCATCTCCGGCAAGCGGACGCTGAAGGACCTCACCACGTTCGATTTCGTCCTGCTCCTGATCATCTCGGAATGCACCCAGCAGGGGCTCGTGGGCCAGAACTATTCGATCACCGGCGCGACGATCGCGGTGGCGACGCTGGTCGGGGTCGACATCCTGCTGTCCCTGCTGAAGCGCCGGTTCGACAAGGTCGAGAAGGTCCTCGACAACGTCCCCGTCCTCCTCATCGAACGGGGCCGGCTCCACCGCGAGCGGCTCAAGAAGGAGCGGGTCGACGAAGCGGACATCCTCGTTTCCGCCCGGCAACTCCACGGCATCAGCCGGATCGACGCCATCGACTACGCGATCCTCGAAACCAGCGGCACGATCAGCATCATTCCCAAGGCCTACCAGCCCGAGCGCGTCGAGTCCAACTGAGCCGCCTGGACGAGCAGCCGGCCGACCCAGCGATAGACGTTCTGCTCCCGGACGACCTCGCGCATCAGGCTCATCCGGCCCGTCTGCTCCTGGTCCGACATCGTCAGCGCCTGGTGGAACGCCTCGGCCATCGACCCGATCGCGTAGGGGTTGACCAGCAGCGCCTGGGTGAGCTCGCGCGCCGCGCCGGTGAATTCGCTGAGGACGAGGCTGCCCCGCCGGTCGCCCCGGGCCGCGACGTACTCCTTCGCGACGAGGTTCATGCCGTCGTGGACGGACGTCACCGCGCACACCTCGGCGGTGCGATAGAGCGGCAGCAGATCGCGCCGGTCGCGCTGCTCCTTGAGATACAGGACCGGCTGCCAGGTCTCGCTGCCGTGGCGGGCGTTGAGGACCTCGACCTGCCGCTCGATCTCCTCCTGCAGGACGCGGTACGCGGGGATCCGGCTGCGGCTGGGCACGCCGAGCTGGACGTGGACCATCTTTCCCACATGCTCGGGATGGGTCTTCAAGAGGAGATCGACCGCCTGGAGCCGGTGGAGGATGCCCTTCGTGTAGTCCATGCGGTCGATCGAGAGGAGGATCTTCTGGCCGGTCAGCTGATGGGCCATCCGGAACCGCAGCGCCGCGTTCCCGACCTCGGGGCTCGACGCGAGCAGCGAGAGCTCCTCGAAATCGACGCCGATGGGCGCGGCGCGGACGGAGGTCGACCGCCCCTCGCGGTTCACCGTGAAGTCCTCCCAGTCGATGCGGCTCTCGAGCTCGCGGTCGACGGTCTCCAGGAAGTTGTTGCAGTGGTTCTGGATGTGGAACGCGAGGAGGTCGTTCCCGAGGAGCCCCTCGAGGATCTCCTTCTTCCACGGGCAGATGCGGAACACCTCGCTGCTCGGCCACGGGATGTGCCAGAACTGGAAGACGATCGCCTCGGGCAGCCTCTGCTTCACCATCTTCGCGAGCATCGCGAAGTGGTAGTCCTGGATGAAGACGAGCGGCCGGCTTCCCTGGGCCTCGCGGGCGACGGCGTCGGCGAAGAGCTCGTTGACCGCGACGTAGGACCGCCAGTCGGCCTCGTTGAAGACCGGCGGCTGGAACGCGATGTGGCACAGCGGCCACAGCCCCTCGTTCGCGAAGCCGTAGTAGTAGCCCTCCTCCTCCTGGGGCGTGAGGAAGATGCGCTTGAGCGTGTAGCGGTCGGGTCCCTGCGGCACGAGGAGGCGGCCGTCGGCGTCGGCGGTTTCGCGGTCGGCGTTGCCGGACGCCTGGGCGACCCACGTGCCGCCCACGGCGCGCATCACGGGGTCGAGCGCGGTGACGACGCCGCCCACGGTCTCCACGGCGCGGACGCCCTCCTCCGTGCGAACGTGCATGTAGGGCTCGCGGTTGGAGACGATGATGAGCTTGTGGTCGCGGAGCTGGTCGGCCAGCATCTGGCTGAGGGTTTGCCGGGTCCAGCCCGGGAGCTTCCGGATGCCGGTGGGCGGCGGCGCGGAGCCGGACTTGCCCCGCATTTCGGCCGGCGCCTTCCTGGGGATGGTCATCGGTGGTGTCGTCCATGCTGATGATCCGTCGGCCGCGGCCGCGATACTGGACCGCGTTCCCATAACGACGAGGTCCCGGCGCGACTCTTGAATATAGATGAGCCTCTCGGAGTCTATGGAGGTGTTATGAGCAATCGAGAAGACGACCAGGAGAAGAAGGACAAACAGGGGAAACAGCAGCAGCAGCAGTCCGGTTCGGGCCGGCCGGCCACCAAGTTCATGGAGAAGCCCAAGCCGGGGCAGAAACCCGACCCGCAGCAGAACGTCCCCTCCGAGGAAGAGGACATCGGCGAGGAGGGCGAAGGGAACCTCCGGGAAGACGTCGATGAGAGCCAGGGCGGCGGCGGTGACGGCGGCTCGCAGCAGTCGCAGCAGGGCCAGCAGCAGCAGAAAAAAGGCAAGCAGCAGAAGCCGGGCGACAACTAGCCGCCGGCGCAGATCATTTGAAACCTCGCCCGTTCACCGGGCGAGTTTTTTTTTTATCCGATCTTCTTGGTGTCCTTGGCGGGGCGGTCCAGGATCCCCGCGGCTCCGTAGGTCTCCTGGATCAGCGCCCGGAACTCCGCTGAGGCGTTCGCGAACACGAATCCGGCGACGACCGATCCGGGGAACTTCCGGGACTCCTGAACGTTCCGGACGCAGGAGACGATCTCGTGGACGTTCCCCGTCGGCCGGTAGGAGATGACGGCCATCAGGAGGTCTCCGACGGCGCAGCGTCTGCCGACCACCGCCCGGAGCCCTTCCCCGGAAACGTCGAGCCACTGTTCAGCGAGGTTCCCCTGGAGGCGCCCCCGCCAGCCCGGCAGCCGGAGGTGGAGGTCGAAATGGAGCGTGGGGACGTAGCGCGCCTCGGCGCGGCAGATGCGGGCGTCCGCACCCTTGGCGGACCCGAACCAGGCCCCTGCGTCGAGGCAGGAGGCGCAGCACATCTTTCCGGACATGACGCCGGCCCGCTTTTCTTCGAGGTCCGGCACCGGGATGTCGCCGCCGCAGAACCCGCAGCCGCCGTTCGCCTTGGCCGTCCTCGGTGTCTTCATGTATAAATCATACATCATTAATGGGTCTCCGTCAATTCCGATGAGGCGGCTCGGCGCCGTGGCCGTCGCCGGTCTTGGCCAGCGCGGTCAGACCGGCGATCGTGCCGAGCTGCATGCTCTCGACGGCGGTGCTCGGCACCACGACGATCGTGGCGTTCTGCTTGAGCCCTTCGTAGAGCATGTTCATGGCCCGCAGGTGGAACGCGACCGGGTTGTCGCGGTAGGTCCGCGACGCCTCCTCGAACTTCTCGGCCACCTGCCGCTCCGAGTCGCCGAGGATGACGCGCGCCTGGCGCTCCCGTTCGGCCTGGGCCTGCATCGACATCGCATTCTCCAGCGCGGCGGGGATGAGGACGTCCTTGACCTCGACGGACATGACGTGGACGCCCCAGGGGAACGTGCGTTCGTCGATGATCTTCTGGAGCTCGGTGGCGATCTTCTCGCGCCCTTCGAGGAGGTCGGAGAGGACGGTCTTCCCGATGACGTCGCGGAGCGCGGTCTGCGAGGCCCAGCGGATCGACGACTCGTAGTCGGCGACGTCGAGCGCGGCCTTCTTCGGATCGATGACGCGCCAGAAAAGGACGGCATCGACGTCGACGGGGACGGTGTCCTTGGTGAGGGTCTTTTCGGCCTTGAACCCGGTGGCGATCGTGCGGGTGTCGATCCAATGGGAGATCGTGTCGACGATGGGGATGATCACGAAGAGGCCGGGTCCGCGGAGGGCCTGGAAGCGCCCCAGCCGGAGGACGATCGCCCGCTCCCACGGCGCGGCGATGCGGACGGCGACGGCGACGAACGCGGCGACGAGGAGCCCGGCGATCGCGACGGCGACGTAGGCGTCGTTTCCGGTCGAGCGGACCAGGAACGCGGCGAGGGCGGCGCCGATGCCGGCGATGACGAGGAAGAGGAACACGGAGAACGGGTTGGCGCTTCTCATGGTGCGGGTCCTTAACAGGGCCCCCTCCCCCATGAGGTTGAGCCGCCGCCGTGTCGGCCGTGACTGGGTTACTAGCCGCCCTTCTGCTTGGACATCCACTCCTTGCCGCGGCGTTCGACCTCCGCGGGGCTGAGGTCTTCCACGCGGGTGCAGAGACCCCAGACGTGGCCGAAGGGGTCCTCGACCTTCCCGTAGCGGTCGCCCCAGAACATCAGCTCGACGGGCTGCAGCGCCGTCGCGCCGGCGTTGACCGCCTCCAGGAACATGACGTCGCAGTTCTCGAGGTAGAGATTGAGCGAAACAGCGGTGCCGCCGATCGATTTCGGCCCGCGGGCGCCGCGGTCGGGCATCTCTTCCCCGATCATGAACAGGGAATCGCCGATTTCGAGCTCCGCGTGCATGACCTTGCCGTCCGGGCCGGCCATCCGGCTGCGCTCCGTGGCATGGAACGCGCGCTTGTAGAACTCGATGGCCCCGGCGGCGTCTTTGACGGTCAGCCCCGGGGTGATCGTGTGATAGCCCTCAGGGACGGGCTTCACCTTGCGTTCGGCGGTTTTGGGGTCTTTGAAGGTGGTGGTCATAGAATCCTCCTTCTACTGGGGACGAGCCGGTCCTGTGACGGCCGTTACTGGATTGCCTTCAGGCCGCGATATCATTACCGTGGAATGCGTCTACCCCTGAAGCTCTGCCTTTGCGCGGCGCTTTTGCTTCTGATCGCCGTCCTCGCGATCGGGGAGTGGATCCTTTCGGTCCGGGATCGAAAGTGGGCCGCCTTGGAAGCGCGGGTCGACGCTCTCGCCCGGGAATTCGACGCCCCGCCGCTGGAGCGCCTGCCGCTGGGTCGGCGCCTTCTCCCCGGGAACGCCTGGGACGATTACGTTGAAGCGGAAGCTTCTCCCCCCGACAAAGGGATGCGAATCTTCAACCCGATCTTCCACTGGCTTCGGAGAGATTCGAAAGCGAAGCCCTCGGAAGCCGAAGCTTTGATGGCCGAATTCTCGCCCCGGATCGACCTGATTCGAAAGGGGGCCTGGCGTCAGAGCGCCAAGCCGCCGACTCCTGCCTACAGCGGCAATGGGATCCACTATCCCGTCTTTCAGTGGTACGGAAGCACCACGCTGGCGCTCCTCTGCGTGGGCAAGGCCAGACTGCTGGCGGAAGGCGGAGCCCCTTCCGAGGCTCTCCAACTCCTGGTCGACGTCTGCCTGTACGGCAGAGATGTGGCCGGCAGCCGCAGGGCCGGCGGTGCGTTCGACGGCGTGTGCGTGATGCGAACCGCGTTTCACGAGATGTTGGACCTTCTCCAGCGCCACAAGCCGAGCGAGGAAGATCTGGCAGCCCTCGACCAAGCCCTCAGTTTGCTGGATGACCAGTTTCCCGATCGCGCGAACGATCTCCGGTGCGCGCTGTTTGAATTTGGAAATGCTTCCCGACAGGAAGATCGTTCGGGGGTCTATTCCGGTCACGCCGGTCGGAGTTGGAGATACTGCTTCTCGAGGCGACTCCAGGCGGCCGCGACGTTCTTTGAGACTGAATCGAACATGGAACGCATGATCGCCTTCGATTCCCAGCCCTGGTCCGTCGCGCGCACGGTCTCTCGTTCTCAACTGCACACGCTGGTCCGGGGCGAGCTCCGTCTCCTCAGGGTCGCGACCCGCTATCTGGCCCAGGGCACGGTGGCGGAACTCGACGATCCCGTGGGAGGCTCCATCCGGACCCGGCTGTCGGACCGGTCTCTTTTGATTTGGAAGCGGCCTCTTTTCGGGGCCGACTGGGAAGCTGAGAAGGGCGAGTCAGGCTACGGCTTCGTCCTGGCCATCGAGGTGCCTCGACGGCGGCCGTAGGGGCTATTTCTTCTTTTTCTTCTTCCCCGTCGCGGCGCCGGGGTCGGGCTTCGGAGGCTCGAAGCCGGCATGGATCTCGGTCTTCGACAGCTTTTCTTCGAGCTTCGCGATCCCGGCCTCGGTCACCTTCGTCTCGCGAAGGTAGACGTCCTCGAGCGACGTCAGCCCGACCAGCGCCCCCAGCCCCTCGTCCGTCACCATGGTGTGGAAGAGATTGAGCGACCGCAGCTCCGACAGCCCCTTCAGCGCCGCGAGACCCACGTCGCTCACGGACGTCTCGTGAAGATCGAGCCAGGTCAGCTTGGAGAACGAGGTCAGGGACTTCAGCCCGGCGTCGGTCACCTTGGTCCGCCCCAGTTCGAGGCGGGTGACCTGCGCCGCCAGCGGCGCCAGCTCCGCGAGCTCCTTGTCCCCGATCGAGCTCTCCCGGGACACGAACGACACCGCCAGCAGCGGACTCCCGGGAATCGCGGGCCCGATCGTCGCCCCCGCGCGGCGGGCGCGGTCCAGATCGGCCGGCGAAGCGGGCGGAACGCCGCGGCCGAGCGTCTCCAGCATCGTCAGCCGGGGGGAGACGATCGGCGGCGGAGGGGCCGCCGCGGCCGGCGTCTCGGCCTTCCCGCCGGGAGCGCCCGTCCAGGATCCGAAGGCCGCGCCTTGGGCGATCCAGAGGCGGATCGCTTCGGTCTGCGCCTTGGTCAGCGGATCGCCCTTCGAGGGCATCCGGTCTTCGTGATCGGCCGGGAGAACGGTGAGGGAATAGAGGCGGCTTTTCGCGGGGTCGCCGGGGACGAGCACCGCGCGCTCGTCGCTGCCTTTCAGGATCCAGCCCTTCCCGTCCAGCCGGAGTCCGGCCTTCGGCTTGATCGGCTTGCCGTCGGAGCCGGTCTTCCCCGCCTCATGACACGAGAAGCACCGCGCCTTCAGGACCGGCAGCACGCGGGATTCGAAGTCGACTTTCGCGTCCTGTTCCGACGCGGCGACCGCGACCGCTGCCGCCAGTTCGAGGAGGAGTCCCATCCGTCACCCTAGAAGATCGCCGTGACCGGCTTTCCCTTGTCCGCCACCGTGAACGGACGGCCCGAGGGAGAGTGGACGATATGGTCCAGGGGCAGGCCCAGCGCGTAGGCGATCGTCGCGTTGAAGTCCGGGACCGTCACCTTGTTCTCGATGACTTCCTCGCCGGTGGCGTCGGTCTTCCCGTACTTCTGCCCGCCGCGCACGCCGCCGCCCGCCATCAGACCGGAGAAGGCCTTGGGATAGTGGTTGCGACCCATGCGCTCGGTCACGATCTTCGGCGTACGGCCGAACTCGGTCGTCAGCACGACCAGCGTCTCGTCCAGGAGCCCGCGGCTGTCGAGATCGGACAGCAGCGCGGAGAGCGCCTGATCGATCACCGGCAGCTTCTCTTCCATCGATTCAAAGTTCTCGTTGTGGGTGTCCCAGCCGCCCTGCTCGACTTCGACGAACCGCACCTTGTTCTCGATCAGGCGACGCGCCAGGAGGCATCCCTGGCCGAAGGAGCTCGTCCCGTACGCCTGGCGGAGGGAATCGGGTTCCTTCCGGAGGTCGAAGGCTTCGAGGTCCTTCGAGTTCATGAGCCGGACGGCCTCGTCGTACATGTCCGTGTAGGCCCGGACCTCCTTCTGATCGTGATCGGCGGCGAACGCGCGGTTCATCGCCTGCGCCCGCTCGAGGCGCCGGTCGAACACCTCGCCGCTCACGCCCGAGGCGCGGGTGCTGTCCTGGAGGCCGCCCGCCGGATCGCCGATCGGAAGCGGAGCGAACTTCGACTCCAGGAATCCCGCGGAGGCGCCGTTGGAGCCGCCGCCGATCTGGACGTGGCCCGGCAGGTTGGGATTCTGCCGGCCGCCCATCAGGTTGAGCCACGCGCCCATCGTCGGATGCTTGATGGTCCCGCGCAGCGTGTAGCTCGTGTGCATGAAGTACTGGCCCTGGGCGTGGGCGCCCTGGGTCGAATTCAGCGAGTTGATCACCGCGATCTTGTCCATGTGGCGCGCCAGGTTCGGCAGGTGCGAGCTGATCTGGACGCCGTCGGCGTTCGTCTTGAGCGCCTCCGTCGGGCCCTGGGTGGACGCCCCGGGCTTCAGGTCGAACGTATCGAGGTGGGTCATGCCGCCCGACATGAACAGGTAGATCACGTTCTTCGCCGTGGCGGGGCGCAGCGGCGCGGGCGCGCCCTGTTTCTCCTGAGCGGCCGCCAGGCCGTCCAGCAGAGGCAGACCGCCGACTCCCAGCAGGGACATCGCCGCGTTCGAGAGGAAGCTGCGGCGCGACAGATCGTCCATCATGGCGTCTCTCCTCTTACTGGATGAACATGAACTCGTGGGTGTTGAGCAGCGTCGCGACGAGGTCCTTGGACGCCGCCGCGTCATGGGCCGAGAGATCGGGAATCCAGAGCGCCTTTTCCGCCGCGGTCGGCAGGCGGCCCAGCACGCCGAGGAACGCGGCCTTCAGCTTCTCCTCCGCGCCGCGGGCGGACGCGATCGATTCGACGAGCACCGCCTTCGGATTCGACGTGATCCGCTTCTCGACGAAGCCGTTGAGCAGCGTCAGGACCTGGGGCACGGCCGGATCCTTGTGCGACGTCTCGATCTGCTCGCGGTCGCTCTGGCCGAACTCCCGGAGCAGGTGACCGGGCCGCGCGGGCTGGGGCAGATCGGAGGCACGGGCCAGCTCCCCGGCGCCCCCGCGCTTTCCCCCCTTCTTCCCGCCGGGCATCAGGAGGGGCTTGCCGGACTTGCTCTCGATCTCCTTGGTCAGACGGGCGACCTCGGTCTCGTCGCCTTTCCTCTTCGCCCGCACCAGCTTGCGCTGCAGTTCCTGGAGTGCGGGATCCTCTTCCTTCGCCTTCATGTCGGCCCGGGCCTTCCTCTTGCCTTCGTTGGCCATGGCCTGGAGGTCGTCCTTGGTCAGCTTGGTCAGCTCTTCGTACTCCCGGTAGACGCGCTCGGCCTCGGCCCCGCCGGCGCCTTCGAGCGTGTCGTCCAGCTTGGGAACCACCAGCGTCAGGAGCGAATCCCAGATCTGCTCGGCCGTCATCCGGCGCAGCAGCGGGCCCTGGAAGTGGAACGGCTCGCCCTCGGCCAGGTCGCCGCGGACGGCCTCCCGCTGGTAGGCCCGGGTGTTGCAGATCGTCCGGAGGTACTGCTTGAGATCGAACCCGACGTCGACCATCAGGCTCCGGAGATAGTCCATGAGCGCGGGGTTCGACGCGACGGTGTCGTCCCGGAGATCGTCGACCGGCTCGATCACGCCGAGCCCCATCATCCGCTTCCACATCCGGTTGGCGATGACGAGCGCGAACCGCGGATTCTTCGGGGACGTCAGCCATTCGGCGTACTGCTCCCTCGAGTCCGCGCCCGCGCCGGCGCCCCGGGCGGGCGCCATCTTCTTCTTGCCCTTGGGGGCCGCGCCGGGCGCCGTGGCGTGGACCGTGACGGACTCCCCGAACATGGTCTTCGCGGTGACCGCCTGCTCGGGCTTGCCGTCCGGATACTTGTAGTCGTGGGGCAGGCGCGTGGAGCCGGTGCCGCTGCCGTGGATGCCGTACTGGAGCGGCTGGAGCATCTTGTTGAAGTTCTTCGCCTGCTGCGTGGGGCCGCCCGCTCCCTTCAGCCCCTTCTCGACTTCCCGGACTTCGCGGGCCAGCTCCGACTTCGCGTACTCCGTGTCCTTGTACTGAAGCCCGCCGGTGAACGCGACCATCTGGAAGTACTGGAGCTGGGTCCACTTGTCGAACGGATGGTTGTGGCACTGCGCGCATTCCAGCCGGGTGCCGAGGAAAATCCGCACCGTGTTGGACATGTTGTCCTCGGGCATCCCCCGGTCGCGCAGGTAGTAGTTGACCGCGCCGTTGCCCCGCTCCATCGCCGGGCCCGACGAGGTCAGCAGCTCGCGGACGAGCTCATCGAACGGGGTGTTCTCCTCGATCTCGGTCTTCAGGTAGTCGATGTACGCCTCGCCGGAGGCCAGCTTCAGTCGGGACTTCACCCGGAGCAGGTCGGCCATCCAGTTGAACAGGTGGCTGTCGTACCCGGGGCTGTCCAGCAGGTGGTCGATGAGGGCTCCCCTCTTGTCGGGGTCCGACGACGTGAGGAAGGCCGACGCCTCGGCGGCGGTGGGAATGCGGCCGATGAGGTCGAGATAGGCCCGGCGACCGAACACGGCATCGCTGGTCGTCGGGGTCGGTTTGATGCCCTTCGCCTGGAGGTCGGCATCGATCCGCTTGTCGATCTCGGCGGCGGCCGTGGCGATCTTGCTCCGCGGAATCCGGCTGAGGGCGTTCGGCGCATCTCCGTCCTCGGCGGGCGAATCCGGAGCGAGGCAGAGAAGCAGCGCGGTTCCGATCCCGAGGCATCTGAAGCTCATCGAGGTTCTCCCTGGCAACAGGTCCGTTTGGGAACTAGAGCCGCCCGAGGTCCGAATTCTTTCATCTCTTCCAGAGTAAACCCGGAGCGCGCCCCGGAGACTCGGTCAAAAGGAATAATTAATGGTGAATCCCGTCACTTCAGCGCCCACACCTGGATGGCGCCGGTGTCGTCGGCCGTGGCCGCCCGCTTGCCGGCGGGGTCGAAGGCCAGGCCCATGAATCCCCTGCCGTGGCTGTAGGACGCCAGCTCTTTCCCCGACTTTGCATCCCAGAACTTGAGGGTCTTGTCCAGCGACGCGGTCGCCACCGCGCTTCCGTCCGGAGTGAACGCCATCCCATTGACCGTGTTCTTGTGGAAGCCCGGCGACGACGATTTCTTCTTGGCCGCGACGTTCCAGATCTCCAGCTTCCACTTGTCGCCGTCTCCTCCGGCGTCGATGACGGCGGCGATCGTCCCGTCGCCGCTCCAGGTCACGCGCTCGTACATCGCGTCCGCGGTCCCGTCCCACTTGTCGACGGACTTGCCGCCCTTCGCGTCCCAGAGCTCGAAATACCGGAACTGGCCGGTGTTCTTCTCGGAGCCGCAGACCGACAGCAATTTCGAGCCGTCGGAGCTGAAATCGAACCAGGCGTGGACGACCAGCGAGTTTCGGACGATCTCCTTCTTCGCGCGGAGATCCCAGAGCCCCCCGTAGGACCCCGTTGCGAGGAGCGACAGATCCCGGTTGAACTGGGCTCTCATGTCGTCGACGAGGGGAACGACGCCGACCTTCGGATCGCCGGCCTGGGTCTCCTTGAGTTTTCCCGACGCCACGTCCCACAGCCGGACGGTGTGGTCGTACCCCGCCGAGGCGAGCGTGGAGCCATCCGCGCTGAACGCGACCGTCGCGACCTGCCGCTGATGTCCTTCCAGAACGGCCGTCTGCTTTCCCGTCGACAGGTCCCAAAGTCGGATCTTTCGATCGACCTCCCCCGAGGCAAGCAGGGAGCCGTTCGGGCTGAAGGCCAGGCACAGGATGGCCGACTTGGCTTCTTTGAAGGTGGCGGTCTGCTGAACTTTGTCGGCGTTGGCGGACGTGATCTGGACCAGGAGCAGCAAGGCAATCATGGATCCCTCCCTGAATCGCTCCAGGTCAATCTAACTCGTGGGGAGCCTCCCGCGCCACCGATCCTCAGCGTCCGAGCTTTTTCGCGAGCCGCTGCCGCGCCGGAGCCGCCAGGGAGATGACGTGCAGGGCATTCGAGTCGGGCATGGAGCTGGACCCATTGCGCTCCAGGGTTCACGGCGGCGCAGGATCGGGAGAAGGATGGAACGGCACCCGGGCGCCTTCGCCGGGTGCCGTTCTATCCCAAAGTACCACCCTTCGACCGGCCTTATAGGAGGATGACCAGGACGACGACCAGCACGACGATCAGGGCCAGCACGATGACGTCCCACGGCCCGACGAAGAAGATGTACTTTCCGCCGACGAATCCTTCCAGGTCGGCGGCCCCTTGCTCGCGCACGGAGTACGGTTGGTCGGGGCCGTGACCCGGACCTCCGTCCTTCCGGAGAACCAGGCGCTCCTTGCCCGGAAAGTCCGCGCCGTCGGCGTCCGCCAGGAAGACGGTTGCCGGATCCGCCAACGAGATGCTCCGGGCGTCGCCATTCCAGGTCGCCGCGAGCATCAATGCCATGAGGGTACCCATGCCGCTCTCCTAAATGAAAAACGAGGGATGGACGGGGACTCAGCGCCCCGCTTCAGGCTGGGATGGATCGTCGCGAAAGAAGACGAGGGTCAGGAATCCTGCGGGCTCCCATTCCCTGCAGAAGGCGGTCTTTGAAGTCCTGCACCAGCCTCTCGCCGGGTCGATCATGACGACCGATTCCGATTCCGGGTGGACGGCGGCGACCACTTCATAGTGGGTGATGATGCCGGTTCCATCGGGCTTGACCAATCCGACGATCACGGGGCGGCCCTTGCCGATCTCTTTTTGAAGGTCCTCCCAGCACCCATGGATGAGGTAGGACCGAAGCCCGCACGATCTGGCGTAATCCCGCAGGTCCTTCGCCCGGACGCCCTTCTCCGGGATCATGGGACACTTGCGGGTCACGTCCTCCAGGGTCGCGCCGAGCTTCCAGTGCGAGAGGACCATCGCGAGCGAAGCGGCGCCGCAGTCGGTCATTTCCTGCTGGAGGACGACGGGAACGGCACGGACGGCCACCCAGCCTGGGGTCGTTTCGAACTCTTGCGGATCGAAGGGCGTCGCCTCTGCGAAGTAACTGCACCCCGCCCCAGCGAGAAGAGACATTGCCACGAGGACTCGACCGGGGGTGAACTTGAATGCCGGCGACGTCATTTCCCCTTCTCCCATTGGTCTGGAGCTATCTACGACCGGAGGGAGAAAGGGTTACTGAAGGCGGTGAACGCGATGCCGTTGTCATGAACGGTCGGCCGGAGAAGCAGGCCTCGCGATTCACTATTTACTTCCGGGAAGCAATTTAGTATTAATTCCCCCTCGCGTTCATCCGATTTGGGAATGTTATTAGCTGAAAGAGGATCCGCAGATGTCGAAGAATGGTGCCCGTGCGTTCGTGAATCCCATGATCCCGAGCGAGTCGCTCGCCAAGGTCACCGGTGGACACGCCATGCCCCGGAGCGAAGCGGTCCGTAAGGTCTGGCACTACATCGGAGACAGGGACCTTCGGGACAAGGCCGACCGGCAGATGGTCAACTCCGACGAAACCCTGAAGCCCATCTTCGGCGGGAAAGCCAGGATCTCCATGTTCGAGATCACCGGGCTGGTCTCCGACCACCTGAGCTAAGGGCTCGAGAAGGTTCGTCGGCACGTAAAACTGAAGTTTTCGGGCGAGAAGCCGCGTCCAAATCATTTCCCGCGGGACTTCAGCCAAGCACGGTATTCCGATGACGCGACGAATTCCCTGAACTCCTCATTTCGGTGAGTGGATCGCAGCGAGCCGGAGCCGGGACCGGTGCTCGACCCGACTCGGGAGGAAGCATCACCACCCAATCCGATCATGATTGAGAAGAACGAAGTAGGTGTGTGCCGACCGCGCTAACAGCGTGGGGCGTCTGGTGGGGTGGAATCGGGCGATGGGTTGAGCCGCCGTCTTGGGACTGGGGGGTGGGATCCCCGCCTGAGCTGGCGTCCACCGAGCTGCCGTGCCTTAGCCTGCTGCAAGGCGTTCTCCCGGACCGTTCGCCTTCTCCCCCGAATCCGCACAATCCAAATAAGAAGAAACAGGCCTGCCAAGAGCCCCAAGAACACAAGGATGAGGGCAACAAGCACGGCCCCTTCACCGCCCATTCCTTCAGGTCCTCTACCTTGGGAGTGAGGGAATATTGCGGACGAGAGCGTGAGCGATTCCAGATCCTGACCTCGATGCATCAATTGACGTCGCAGGGCCATTGCGCAACCCCGGTCGCACCCCGATCTAATCCCACTGAGCATCGCTCAGTTCGTATCTCCGCATCTCCCCTCACAACTCAGTCGGCTAGCTCTGGGGCTCTTTCAGCCGGAACGATGCGATCGTCGCAAGCCCATGGATGAGCGTGATGCCGACCGCGACGGAGATGGCCCACGGACGGTCATTGTCGGAGAGGAAATATCCAAGCTCACGCGGGGAGGAGACCTCCACCGACACCAGGACCCACAGCAAGGTGTGAACCAGGGATACCCCCCGAGACCATCCCGTCCGGAACCGTCCCGTCCGGAAGTAAAGAATAGCCTGCAGCAAATGGGGTAGCGAGAGAGCGCCGAGTCCGACCAAGAACAGGCCGGCTATTAACACGATCGCGAGCCCGAGGCCGCCATCGATTCCGTATCCTCCGCTACCGTGAGGACGACCTACTTGAAGGAGGAGAATGACGCCCAGGATTGCGGCGGTGACGCCGGACAAGCCGTACAGAAGAAACCACGCTGAAATGAGGTTCCCCCGAGTCCGGCCTTGAGGGACGGGCTGCCTCGAACCGAGTTCACCCATTGCGAGGTATTCTCCCCATCTGTACTGTCATCAAGGTTTCCCGGCTTCCCACCGAACGGGCACCGGCGAAGCGCTGAACTTCGCGCCCGTTCAGGAACCAGACCGCCTTGTCATCCAATCCTGTCCCGTTCAAGGTCGCGCGCCAAGTTTCATCAGGAACGACCGCCAGCCATCATTGAAAACCACACTGCTGACAACCAGGAGTACCGTCACGATGACTCCTAAGAAAATGAGTTTCCTCTGCGATGCTGTTTTAGGCGGGGTGCATAGCAGGGTGAGTCCGAGGCTGAACATGGGGGCGAATACAAAATGGAGGGGCATCCATCCAAGCTCTCCCTTGGCCTGGACGTAAGGTGCTCCTCGGATGCCGTAGAAGAACCAGAGCGTGGACAGGGCGGCAGCGCAGACGAGCCAGATTCCCGAGAGCCGTGGCCGAGAACGAGACAGGAGTCCCGCCCCGAACGTGCAGCAAGGAGCCATAAGAATCAGAACCAGGACACGTGATGAGAACTCCCTTAAGTTTTGGGGCGTTCCGCTGATCCAGTTGCTCCAGAGCAAGAACAGAATCGAAGCCAACAGCCAGAGAACACCCAGACAAATCGTGATGGGGCGCGGGTCCAGGGGAAGAGCTTCACCCCAACCCTTGGAAATATTCCGTGGGACGCGGATATCCTGGCTCATGTCAGCGAATAGACCACGACCAGACCTTCGACGCGCCCTTTCTCCAGCGACGGCATCAGCGGAAGATTGGCCACGATCAGGATGAGATTGCTGATCCCGACCAGAAGAACCAGTGCATTACCCCGGCCCCTCATTCCTTCGCCTTCCAAACCCTGACCGTTTGGTCGACGCACCCGGCGGCCACCCGTTTTCCGTCCGGGCTGAGCGTGATGCACAGGACGTTGCCACGGATGCCGGCAGCTTGAACAAAGATCAAGCGGTCGCCCTCTCCGGCCGGTTTCAATTCTATTGGAACGCAGCCGACCAGAATAGAGAATTCTAGGGTTTTCCCCGATGCGACTTGGGGGATCGACCCGAGAGGGTCGCCGGAGGGTCCTCATTGTTTTCTTCTAAGCAAGAGTCGTGCCGGAGCTGTAGGGGCGCGGAGAAGGCGTGCGCTGGGAACCTGTTTTCTCAACTGCAGAGAAAACCGAATTGAAGCCATCGAGAAGATTGGTGCGCCGCCAAGGATTCGCCCCCGCGACCCTCTGGTGATTCTGCTACTCAGAGGGCCGCAATCGTGGCTCTGGAAGTGCCCCTCCTACGCGCACCTTGCGCCCGACAACCTGAAGGGCGCGACCCGCTGAAGCGGATTGCGCGGCGGATGGTCTAGAGATAGACTGCAGGTCCCCAATCACGCCAGGTCCCGGTAGCTCAGTTGGATAGAGCGGCGGTTTCCTAATCTTTGCCCGCTCGACCACACTGGAGCGCACATGATCACACTCGACATTCGTAGAACGCATTCTACGGGGTCTTTGGATCGCTTTTACTGCACCTTCGATTTTCGAGCGTTTCACACTCCAGCGCACTCTGGCGCACTCGAAAAGACTGGAGCCACGCGCCCAAGTTGGACCAAATCCGGTACTCGCAAGAACGGCGGTCTCGGACTGGACATCCGGGGCCGCCGATCTTCGCGGCGCGCTTCGACCCCCGTGAGAACGCCGTAGGATCGACGCAGGACCGCTGCGCTCGGTGGGCGGCGTCCTGGCGCGCCTCCGGTGATGGGGGGGGATCCCGGGCCTCCTGTCTTATCGGCGTGCCGGCTTCACGTCTTGGGACCTGTCCCGTCCTCGCGAAGGACGCCCTGAACAAACGGCGGAGGGTTGCTCCGGACCTGCTCTACGAAGGCTTCGCCAAAGACAGTGAAGCCCGACGCATCGCAGAACATACCACTCTGTAGTTCCCTCGACAGGAAGACGGAATAGTCCCCGAGGGTCAACAACCATACACCGCCTTCCCAGTCCGCCAGCGCCTGCGGATCATGCACATCCAGCCACCACAACTCATGATCCCAATCGACAACGACGATCGGTTTGCCCTTCGGTTGGCAGGCCCTCATGACGCCAACGGCCCAGCGGTTTGCAGGATGAGGCTCCATGGAAGCCCATCCCTGCAGCCTGTACGTGATCGATGGAGACAACGCCTTCCAATTCGGCCAGTTGCGGTCATCCTCGGCCGGAGGAAGCTCGAATTGCCGGGTGGCATCACTCCAGAGGCCGGCCTCCTCCGTGCTGGCGACGGGTTCCCAAGCGGGCATTCAACCTATTCTAGGAGGCGGACAAAAGAGACGCGAGCCTTGGGCAGACGCTAGTTGGCCAGATCTCGGCACTCCTGCCCCACCGTCCCAGGGAAGAACGGCGGTTCCGTGATCCGCTCGTTGCTTGCGCCTCATTCGAGCGTTCTGTTAGGATAGAATCACCCTCAAGCCGTCGTGGTGAGGGGCCGATAATCTCACTGCGGCGACCGGGGGGCTGCCCAGGATGGGCGCGAGGCCAGGAGGGTGGCGAGATGTCCGCAGCTGAAGTACTCGGGAAGGGCCTGTATCGCGTTCCGGATGCGGCCCGCCTCATCGACGTCAACGCCAGCACCCTCCGGCGATGGCTCCAAGGTTACTCCTACACCTACCTCGGCAAGGTCCGCGAGACCGGACCCCGATGGGAGAGCGAACACGGGACCGATTCCCATATCATCGGCTTCCTCGACCTGATCGAGGCTCGGGTCATCGCGAAGTTCCGGAGGGAAGGCGTCCAGTGGCCGACGCTCGCCGCGGCTGCAGAGGAGGCGAGGAAGCGATTCGACGTCAGTCACCCGTTCGCCACCCTCCGCCTACAGACCGACGGCCGCAATGTCATCCTCGAAGTCGCGAAGAATACGGGCGATGTCGCGCTAGAGGACATCGTCACTTCTCAGAAGCAATTCGACCCATTCCTTCGGCCGCTCCTCGTGGATCTCAAATTCGAGAAGGACGTTGCGGCCAGCTGGTGGCCCTTGGGAAAAGAGCGGGAGGTCGTCCTCGATCCTAGGCGTTCCTTTGGGAAACCGATCATCAACACCTATGGGGTTTCCACATCGGTCTTGGCCGATGCAGTTCGAGCCGAAGGCGCCATCCTCCCCGTATCTCGCTGGTTCAACGTTTCCGAACAGGCCGTTAAGGACGCCGTCGACTTCGAGAAGAAGATCGCGGCGTGAAGTTCTTCATCGATTGCTGCCTTCCGATTCAGTTCGCTCGCGCTCTCTCGCTGCTCGACCAGGACAACACTATCGAGCACCTCCTCGACAAGTACAAGCCCGATACGCTCGACGTCGTCTGGCTCAGGGACCTAGGGAAGGAGCGGGTATACAACGTTGTCTCTCGGGACGACTTCAGGAAGAGTGACGAGGAGAAGCGTGCCGTCCGAGAGAACGCCAACGCTGTGTTCATCTTGGCCGGCGGATACCGCCACATGAAACTCTGGGACCTCGCCCAAAAGGTCGTCGGGTGGTGGCCCCGATTCATCGAGACGTCGGCCAAGGCCAAGCCGGGCCAATGCTTCCGAGTGCCAACGAAAGGCGCGAAGCTCGAGGAGATCCCGTAGACGAACGGGCATGCCAAGAGTCGATCAGGGAGGACGACATGGGTGAACCCAACGCAATCTTAGACACATTCAACCGCCTGACTAAACAAGCGATGGTCGACGGTGCACTCGACCCTCAATTCAAGGCAGCGAAGCAAAGAATGCTTGAAGGATTCGAGAAAGCCAAGGAATCGGGCGAGCACGCGAACGATCTGGATGCCCTGGCGAGCTTTCTGTTTATCGAGCTCGCCACGCTCCACCTGAGCGCCTCGGTCTTCAATGCAATGACCAAATCAATCTTGGGCCGCCTTTTCGATGCGCTACCGGAGGCATCCCAGCTCCAGCTTGCCGATGATCTGAAAACGCTCAAGCTGAAGGACATCCTTCCGCCAGCATAGGCGATTTGTGACGGTCTAGAAGACCGGCGCTCTACATGTAGGTCCGGGGACGGTCTAGCCACTATTGGGCCAACTTCCTACCAGATCCGAAAACAACTCCCTATAGCGGATTATCAGCGGAGGTGGCATTCTGATGTGAAGTGGATGTCTCGACATCGACCTCCGGTCGGATTCCAGTGCGAAAGGTCGTGCTGGTTTCTGCCGGTATCGTCATTTCCGTAGTAGTCCTTTCAGTGTTGTACGTTGACGCAATTGCCTCCGCAAAGTGGGCGGCCCTTCGTGAACGAGTCCTGAAGATCTACTCAGACGCGAAGGACCGCGAACTGACTCGCCCAGTTCTCCGTGGAGAGCCGCTCCCGGGCAATGCGTGGGACGAATACTCATTAGCTCTCGCATCGCACCTTACCGAGAAAGAAAGTTGGGACCTCGGCCACCTCAATTGGGAAGGTGGAGAGGACCAAATCAACTGCGCTGACGCCATTCTTTCAAAATACAAAGCAGCCTTGGATCACCTGAGAACGGGTGTTCGACGGACAGAGGGTCGATTCCCCTATGTTTGGGAGGAAGGAATTGACCGAAGGAAACCGCTAGACCTTCATCCGAACAACCTAAAAAGCCTCGCAACATTTCAGGCAAGGCTTCTCCGCGCCAAAGGCGACTCCCGTGAAGCAGCGCTCCTCGTGCTAGACCTCCTGCAGTTCACCAGAGATTGCGCTGCCAACGGAACACATCTCAGCGAAAACTATATCTCGGGATGGGGCGAACTGCGGGACCTCTTGATGTCCGGAACGTTGTCCTCGCAAGATGCCAAGGAGATCAGCCGGGAGCTAAAGATCCTGGAAGACGCCTTCCCCAGGCATGGCGACTTGCTCATGAATTGGAATGCGTGGCTCTCCAAGAAAGAGCTTGAGGGCGCAGAGAAGCCCAAAATGGGGGTGTCGTTGTTCGGAGGAGGTGACTTGGGCATTTCCAGATTCGCTCTCTGGAGATATAGCTTCTCGGAGCGGATCGCTATTGCCGATGCACAGGGGCAAATCCAAGAGTGGTACTCCAAAATCGCAACGCAACAAGACCGACCGTGGTCTGAGGAAAAGGAGACGTTGAAGGAATTGGGCTCCGAGATGGATCGCTCCAAGAACTCATTGGTTCGGGCTTTCCACCCGATCGACGGCGAGTTGGGCGTCGGGTCCTGGTGGCAGCGCTATTCGATGACTTGGATGAGAGGACTCCGCATCGCGGCGGAATACTTGGATACCGGAAAGGTCCTTGATCTCGACGATCCTTTCGGCGGTCGGCTGAAGTGTGAGATTTCGGACGGTAAGCTCACAATCTGGAGCATCAGTGTGTCCGGCAAGAAACCTCTTATCGAGGTGCGGCGATAGTTGTGGGGATGCGACTGCGACGCCAGTTCCATCCCCCCTGAAAAAGGGCGAATAATGGGCCACGCTTCCTTGGAAACGCGAACACTAAAGGTTTCGAATACCGCCGCGCTACCCAGGAGGCGCAACACGGGTGCGCCGGAATTGCGCCAGCAATTCCAGACTTTCACCAAAATTGAACTCCGACTGTATACTTACGGCGAATGGGAGACGGCTGTAATCCACCCTCCTCGGAGAGCCCCAGCACGCCTCCGCCGAAGAATTCCTCTCCATCCCCCAAGCCTCGATTCAAGCTTCGGCCTTTCCCCATCGGTGCAATCATCTCCACGTTCCTAGGGGTCGTTCTGATTGCGCTCTTGAAGGTCGGTGTTAAGTCGTGCACGTTCGCTGTGGTGGATGCAACGGCCGGAAGGAAGCCGATAAAAACTCATGTCGTTCCAGAACCCCTTCCGGAAGTCAAGGCGGCTGAGATCACTCCGGATACAGATCCGGATCCAGACGTCAGGCGCTTTAAGATCGGGACTCGGCAAAGGAAGGGCGAACTGGCAATCAAGATTCCAGACGGGTGGGAAATGCAGCCGCGGGGAGTGAATCCGGCAGAGGTTTTCACCCTAATCAAGTCCACCAACTCGGGTCACCAAGCTCAAATCATACTTACCGTGGTAGATACCACCGTCGGCATGCCGGATGTCTGGGTGATGGATCGGGAAGATTGTCTCAGAAGAGTCAGAGCCAAGAACCCCACGGTCAAAATACTCGGCTTCGAGAAACTGGTTCTTTCCAACCAGCATGCGATTGTCTCGACCTCCGATTACGTCGAAGAAGGCGAAAGCTTTCGCTTGAAAAACTATCTCCTGTGGTGGGATAGCCTCATGATCACTCTCACTCTGAGGACAGTTGGACCTAGAAGGGCGGAGCTCCAAGGGTTCTTCGACGATGAATTCGTTGAAACCGCTTCATCATTCCGGATTGTCGACCGGGCGACGTCCAACTCCAAGCGCTAGTGTCCCGAGGCGGTTCTGAAAACCTCGGTTCTCTCCTGCAGGCGCGCTCCTCGCGGACCGTAACCGTGCCACCTACCCCGTGCGTCACCGCGGCCTCCGCGATAAAATTCAGGCGGCGTAGCGCGGATTGCAACCGCGTGCAGCTGCCGGGCCGGAGCCTTCGCCCTCGCGGGGATCCGGCCTGGCGGCGCGCCGAAGAAGAGCGAGGGGACATGCCGAAGAAGAAGCCGGGCGTCATCCAACAGATCAAGCTGCACGCCGAACGAGCCAAGCGCGAGTTCCTCAGCGGTCCGCCTCCGAAGCCCGGCGAACGGAATCATCTGATCTTGGAGTGGTACCACAAGCTCGACAAAGAACTCCAGCAGATCGCCGCGACTGCCCCGGCGACCGACGATGGCAGCGCGAGCAGCTTCGCCGCAGAGGAGGCGATTGATGCGATGGACAGCGTCGAGAACACGCTCGCAGGGCGCCGGCGCCGGGCTATCGGTGAAACTTCAAGGGTGCAGGTAGTCCGCGTAATCAGATCAGACGGTGACCACAAGAAATGTCCGAATGGCGGCCACAAGCTTCTGCGGACCGGATGCCATCGAGTCCTCGGTGGAGTGGAGGCTTGGGATCCGGCGTTCAGAGGCTACGAGCCTCCGTACAAGCTTCCGTCCGAGTCGACTCGATACAACTGGCTCGCGAATGAACGCGCCCGGCTGAAGAAGCCGGATTGGATCCCTCGGCACTTCTGCGAGATTCTCCTTCTCGCTGATCGTTATCAACGGGGCGGCCTTCCAAGTAAGCCGGTCCACGAGAAGTCCAAGGGCGTCTGACGGCCAACTTTCTACTCCAACTCACTCGACTTTCCCACTGGGCGCGAGTTGGAGTGCCCACTCCAGCTCTCCGATCCGACGTCCGAAGCTCCCCTCTCCTGGAGTAAATAAAGGCATCGCACAAGAAGACGTGCCTGAAATCTGACGGGAGGTGATCGTGAGCGATAACGACGTGCCGATGACGGTGGAGCTGTTGACGACGCCGGAGCTGCTGGCGGCAGTTCCGATCTCGCGGGCGCGGTTCTTCACGCTGCGGGAGAAGTACCCCTTCATGCTTCGGCCGGCGCGGACCACGGCCATGATGCACTTCTGGAAGGCCTCCACGGTCGAGATGGTCCGCAGCATCTTGAAAGTGAAGGCGGGCCAGTGAGGGAGCCCGCGGTGCCATTCGCGGTGGAGAAGACGGGGTCCATCAGAGGGAACCGCGACCGGGCGAGCCTGATCTGGGCCGGTAGGACGAGAAGGTGAGAGGCGATAGGGATGAGCGAGGGGAACGGTCATGGAGACGATGGGAAGGCAGACGATCGCCACTACTCGGCACCCACTCACGAAACGATCCGGGCCCTCGTCCGGGCGGGGAACGCGGCGATGAGCGTCTGGCTCGCGCTTTCCGTCTTCGCCGACTGGGTGACCGGGGTCTGCTCGGTGAGCTACGACACCCTCAAGCGCGAGTTCGGCCTCTCGCGGGGAGTCATCTCGAGCGGGATCCGGCAGCTCCTGGACCTCGGGTTGCTCGAGATGAGAAGGCGCTTTTCCGCCTCGAATGTCTACGTTCTGAAGGGATTCCGGCCAAAAGAGACCAGTAGTCTCAAATCGGGACCACAGTCCCCTAGAATCAAGACTACTGGGACTCCAGTTCCCTTGAATCAGGACTCCAGTCCCCTTAAATCAGGACCGCAGTCGTCTCAAAACCCGGACGCTAACGACCATCTCTTAACGACCTCTCTTAACAAGGGGGGGGCGCCCCCCTCTTCTTCGCCTTCGGCGGAAACCCCGGACCGGCCGCCGACGCCGGCGCAGCGCGAGCCTGAGCGGGTGACAGGACGCCCCGAGGACATCGCCCGCGACTACTGCCAGATCGACCAGACGATGAAGATCCCCAAGGCGAAGACGTTCATCGACCGGGTGATCGCGGAAGGCCTGGACCCGATCAGGCTGCACCAGCTCGTCCTCGAAACCGCCAAGTCCTCCGCCTTGTTCGACATCTTCAAGGCGATCAGGGCCGAGAAGCAGAAGGCTTCCAAGCCACGCTCGGGGCCGACGAGGGAGAACCAGTCGACCGACCGGCCCCTCGTTCTCGCCGAGCCGCGGGACCTCGTCCAGGCCCGCCAGGATCAGGAGTGGGCTCGGCAGGACGAGTACGTCGCTTCGTTGCCGACGCCCGAGCGGGAGCGGTGGGAGGCGGAGGCTCGAGAGCTGGCGAAGGAGAACAAGATCAAGGTCGGGGTCCCCATCTTCATCACGGGCCAGCTGCGGCTCCGCGCCCAGCGAGAGCTCGAGAAGCGGGCGGTGCCCGAGTGAACCAGACGACCGTCGCCGAGCAGGTGAGAATCGGCTGCTTTTCGTCGAAAACGACCCCCAATGGGGCCCTTTTCGCTGCAAAAGCGAGGGGTTTTCAGCACTCCGAAGGTGATCGTCCAGGGGGCGGACCTGCAAGAACAGGGCAGAAACAGGCTTCCGTGAGCCCTCAGCCGTCATCAACCGGTCCGAAACCGGTCGGAGGGCCGCGATGAGCGACCCGAAGGACGTCCAGGCCCCCGGCCGTGAGCCCCTTCCGGATCCGCTCGCCCTCATCAGCGACTTGCTGGCGGGCAATGCTGTCCTTCATCCCGAGGCTGAACGCATTCTTCGTGAATTCTTGAGTCGGCCTATTCCCGCGTCTGACGAGCTGCTCCGCGCCCCGAACCTCGAAGTGCCGGATGGCCTCCTGGACGTGGAGGTGCAGCTGTGACGCCGGATCGCAAGACCTGCGCTCTTCCCAGTGGCCGCTCACCATTCGGGCCAATTTCGGTCCCTTACTTTCGAGTTTTCAGGGTCTTCTCGCTTCCCTCTTCAGACCGCGGCCTGTCGTCGCGGCCCGGGCCGGCGGGTTTCATCGTTTCCCCGTCGGCCCCTTTGCGATTCATGACAACCGCGACACTTTCGTCGCGGTGCCATCTGCTTGGTCGGGCCGGTGAAGCCATCGGCCCGACTTCTTACTTTTCGAGGTGAGCCATGAGCAATCCCACGGCGATTGATTCGGCGGCGAAGTGTCCCAGCTGCAAGTCGGTCGCGACGAAGATCGCGGGTCGCTCGGTCGAGGGTCAGAAGTATGACGAGATGATCTGCTGTCCGCCAGACGGCCACGTCGAGCGCGCCACCATGTTCAACTCGACGTCGCGCTGCGGCTTCCGGGCGTTCGCGGTCTTGGAGAACGGCGTTGTGGTCGCCCCGACGTCGACGCTCTTCGGATCAAGGACGTCCCCCGGCGCGGAGGTGGTCTCGGCGACGCTCAAGAACATCGTCGCCGAGATGGTCCTCAAGCGCAAGGCGCTCGCCGAGAAGGAGCGGGTCGCCCGCTTCTGCACGACGCCGAGATGCCGGAGGCAGGGCAAGGTCACGGAGTCGCAGTACTGCGGAGATTGCAACCTCGAGACCGTCTCCCTGAAGTACAAGGGCGTCCGGATGCCGTCGGCGCCGGCGGCGGCCACCGAGGCAGGACGATGAGCGTCCCTCGTTGCCCCTACTGCAACCACTTCACGGGCCAGCGCGGGAGCGACGGCGTGGAGGAAGTGCAGTTCACGGTCCACGTCTGCGATGTCACGTATCGGTCGACGCGTGGCGTCGGCCCCTACCACGACGAACAAGGCCAGCCTTCGCGTCGTCCGCCCGGCGATCCGACGAAACCTTGCGGTTGGTCGGCCTTCGCCCTGCTCCAGGACGGGCGCATCATCACGCCGACGTCGACGGGGCCTCGGACGATCTGGCTGGACCTGTCTCGAACGAAGACGCTCCTACGCGAAGCCGTTGGAAAGCTCCTTCGCGGCGAACCTGGAGCACCGCGGCCTCGAGGAAACTTCCATCCGAAGAAAGGGGAACTGAAATGCTGAACAGGGAACGGGCCCTTGCAGCCCTCGCGGAAGGCGATCGTCCTCTCGTCGCGGCCTACCGGCAGCTCTCGCTCTCCGGCGACGAGGGACCTGTCGGTCTACTCCTCGGTCATGACCATCCGGAGGTGATGGCGCACGAAGCCGTCCTCCGCGCACGGGGCAAGCGACGCGGCGCCGAGATGCTGGGGAATCCGTCGTCGCCCGCCTCGGACGAGCTGAAACGCGCCCTGGCGGCAGGAAGCGCCGGGCAGAGCGGGAGCGAGGCCATCGAGCAGGCGAACGCGACGATCATCAGAATCCGCGGTGGGAGGAAGCCGTGACCCCCGCCGCTCTTCGCATCGTGCCCGGAGAAGCGTCTGTACTCCCCGTTGTGACCTGGACTCCGGCGGACGTCGCCGCTTTTTTGAAGACGTCGGAGGAGTTGGCGAGGAGGAAGGTCAAGGCGCTCGAGGCCAAAGGGCACGTGCTTCGCGTTCCGACGGCGATGGCGGGCCGTCGCGTGCTCATCTTCGCGGGCAGATTCCTCGCAGCGGCCGGACTCTCCGAGTCCGAGATTCGGTCCGTCCTCCAGGGCAACAAGATCTGAGGGGAAGAGATGACCTATCCGAATGCCTTCAGCCATTGGGTCGAGATGGAGATCACGCCTGAGACCCGGACGACGCTCGACATCAGGAGCGGCGCGTCCACGCTCGACGAAGCCCGTGCTCGGATCGCGGCCGAGAAGGCCAAGGGCGCGCCCTTTGCTTCACGCCGCTTTCGAATCGTCGACCGCGAGCGCCGTCTGATCGAGGCGATCGCTTCGTAGGACGGTTGACGAATCCGCAGATCTTCACAGGGAAAGCAGGGAGAACGGACCCGATTCGAGCCTTCGAGCTCTTTGGGCGGTGCTTTTCTGGGAGGGGGCAGATAGAAAATTTGGAACACCGTTTGCGGCTCAGCCGCGGAAAGGAGGCGACATGGCGCGAGTGTTCCAAAAGACTGGAGGGCCGACCGTGGCGGGTCGGAAGCCCTGGTTCATCGACTGGGTCGACGCGGGGGGCAAGCGCCACAAGGCGCGCACCGACGCCCAGACGAAGGCGGAGGCCGAGGCGATCCTCCGCGCCAAGCTGTCCATGAACGCGAAGTGCGAGATCATGGGAACGACGGATCCCACCTTGGTGACGCCCGTCCTCTTCTCGGAGTTCTTCGAGAAGGAGTACTTGCCCGTGCTGGAGTCGCGGGTCCGCGAGGGAACCTACACGCGGGCCGTCGGCCTGGGCAAGCATGTCCTCCCAGTCTTCGGGTCGCTGACCCTCCGGGCGATCAACGCGGGGCACATCGAGGGGTACATGAGGAAGCGCGCCGGAGCCGATCCCCTGCCCGCCCCCGCCACGATCAACCGCGAGCGGTCGCTCCTCTCGGCCGTGCTCAACACTGCGTTCCGACGCGGTCTGATCGACGTCAACCCGGTGGGCCGGGTACGCCCGCTGAGGGAGGACAATGCCAAGGACCGGTGGCTGACGCCCCAGGAGGTCCAGGCGATCATCGAGAAGGGCGAGGAGTGGATCCGCCCCTTCATCCTCTTCGCGGTCAACACGGGCATGAGGATCGGCGAGATCTGCGCCCTCAGGTGGCAGGATCTCGATTCCAACCCCGGCTTCGTCCGCGTCGGCGTCGAGTCGAAGTCCCACAAGCCGCGGTACATCCCGATCAACTCCGCCTCGAAGGAGATTCTCGAAGGGCAGACGCGATACGTCGGCCCCAAGGGGCCGGTGCCGTGGGTCTTCTGCAATGGAAAGTTCCTCGACGCGTATCGGCCCAACTCCGTCTACCATGACTTCAAGGAAGCCGTCCGTGCGGTCGCGGCCGAGCTGCGCGAGAAGGGCAAGGAGACGGACATCGACGAGGTCACGTTTCATACGACCCGGCACACGTTCGCCTCGTGGCTGATCCAGAAGGGCGTCCCCATCGCCGAGGTCCAGCAGTACCTCGGGCACTCCTCCGACGCGATGACCCGGCGGTACGCGCACCTCGCGCCCACGACGGCGCGGAGGAACGCCCTGGAGATCCTCGTCCCGAAGGTTGGCCCAATTCCGGTACTCGGCGTTGAGCCGGACAAGAGGGCGTTGTAAGATGTTGATCCTCAGAGGTCCCGGTAGCTCAGTTGGATAGAGCGGCGGTTTCCTAAACCGCAGGTCGCCAGTTCGAACCTGGCCCGGGATACCATAAAGGCGGTTTCCGCCGGGGACATGTCCCCAAGCGGGACGGTTACGGCGAAGAGGACGCCCCTTTTTGGGGCGCCGGTCGAGGGGGTGCATCCGAAAGGAGGCACCCATGGCGAGGAAGAAGTCGGCGTCGTTCCCTGTCATCATCGAAGGCATCGAGGTCGGGAGTATCCGGCTTAGATATCGGACGTGGCAACTGCGTTACCGCGTCAACGGCATCCGCCAAGAAATCGCACTGCGCGGGCTCCGTGATTCCCAAGACGCTCTCGCTCGTGCGAAGATCGAGATTTCAAGAGCGGACAACCCCGTGCCCGAGGCTTCGATCCTCCGTGCTCCCGCCGTCAGGACGCTTCAGGACGGACTCGATCGATACGACGATGAGCGGCTTACCAAAAGACGTGCATCGACCCGGCGCCGTGCTCTCGATACACTCCAGCCTCTCGTCGATCAGATCGGCCCCGAGAAGCCCATGGGAATTCTCGATCGCCCCTACATCAAGGCCTGGCTTGCACGCCGAGAGAAGGACGTCGTCCGGAACCTGAGAACGGGAGCGGTGCGCCCCATCAGCCCTTATACCGTACGCAGCGATTTCGGTCGCATACGTGCCTGGGCAAACTGGCTGCGGGTCGAGAAGTACCTCCCGCCTGCAGAGGACATCTGCGCAAAAATTGACCTTCCGCCCATCGACGAAGATAAGGCCGCACGCGGACTCTCCAGGCAGGAGGTCGAGGTCGCGCTGGCGATTCTCGATAGGAGCGAGGAGTTCTACCGGGACTGGTTCATTGTGGCGATCAATGTGGGCCTTCGCCCCGGCGAGGAGGCTCACATCCGTTCCTGTGACTACGACCCCAAGAGCCGCAAGCTCAAGATTCGCTCTTGGAATCACCCCACACTTGGGGAGTGGAAGGTCAAGACGAAGCGGTCCAAGCGTGTGCTTCCAGTCAACGCGGATGCACATGAGGTCCTTGCACGGCGAAAGCTCCAGGCCGGCGAGTCGGAGAATCTGCTCTTCCCTACTTCGGTAGGAACGGTGTGGCACCTCGACACATTACGCCACAGATTCCAAGATCTGCTGCCTGATGGGTCGTATTTCACGAGCTACGCCCTCAGACACACGTTCGCCTACACCTGCGTGTCGGCCGAATGGGATGTTGCGAAGCTCTCACTCTACATGGGGCACAGCGACGTCAAGACCACGATGGGTTACTGGGAAGGAATGGATCTCGAGGAGATCGGCGCGCCTCCCATCAGCACACCTTCGGCGGTTGCTATGGCAGAATAGCAAATGGGAGATTAGGGGCCGGGCGGCTGCGAGGACGCCCGGCCCTGGTTTCTCCTTCTCAGCTTTCGCAATCCAGCAATTTGCCTAAGCCGCTCTTTCGCAGCCTTGGTGGTTGCCTTCAATGTCCGCCGGATCTTTGCGTCCAGGTCGTCGAGTTCCTCAAGGCTAAGTTTATCTAATGGCTTCTGTTCATCCGTACCCGACTTGGCACCTCTGCTCGCGACCTCCGATGGAAGGGGGACGCCTCTTGATTTCTTCCAATCCTGGAGCTCTGACTCCAAAACCACTTGCTCCAGCTCGTGGAATTTACATTCTGCTCCTGAATCCCAACTCCCGAACCAGGTATTGCCCTCCCTAAGGGCACGTTTTGCAAACACATGTGGAGTTTGGGTCACCCCCATTGCTAATCCAATCTTTCTTCTGCTAAAGCCGTAGACCTCGCAAGTTTTGGCAAAGAGTGCGCGATAGATCCGTGCTCGATACTGCTCCGGCATCGGCTTCCCGGAGTTCCAACGAGGATCCGTTGGATTCGTCTTCTTGGTGTACCTCACGCCAACAGAACCAAGAACGGATCTGATTCTGCGGCAGCACCATCCTTCTTCGAGACTACATAGCGGCTTCCCGTCATCTCCCTTGTACCAGGCCTTCACTGGATCAAAACCACGCCACGAGTGCTCGCTGGAATCGTGATCGTCAGGAGTTAGGTGCAGCCATAGAAAAGCAGCAGAGCATCGGGGACACCAGTCTTTGCCACGAATGTGATCACTATCGGGATTCCGAGAGTTCATTCGAATCAGGACTGTTCGAAGATCCTGATGACTGTTCCGAACTTGCCATTCGTAAAGCGGATCAAGGAAACAATTGTCGATGGGCAGCGGCGGGACTACCTTTGGATCGGTCTTAACTTCCACCAACCGAGTACTTGCACCCCTCACCTTAACCCTCCAGTCTTGATTCCTAATGATATAGGCCTCTAAAGCTCTCCCGTTTCATACAAAGGGCCTTTGCCCTCTAAACGGCACTTCGCACCCCCCACTTCGCACCCCCTTAGGGTTGTGAGCACGAAAGGCAAGGACGTCAGGATTTCCCCGCATTATGCGCCACGCGTCCGCAGCCAGGTCTCCAGGATTCTTGATCTCCGCCTCCTAAACCTGGCCGAGGTTGCCGAGATCTTGGGGACGTCCGTAGCCAACGTAAGGCGCCTGATCGAGGTCGGCCGTTTGCCTGCCGTCAACGTGGCGGGCTTGGGCCGGCGGCACGCTGCATGGCGCGTTCATCCCGACGATCTTCAGGACTACGTATTCCGGGCCAAGACGATCATCCCCTCGACCGGGTCCCCGGGCGGGAGTGTCTCGCCTGGGGACTCCGAATCCCTTCGGCAGGAGGAGCGATGAACCGACTGCGTGACCCTCCAGGATTGTCCGGCTCCACTCTTCCCTTCAACACCTGTATCTGAAAGGACAAACCATGGCGATGGCGCCTAAGAAGACCGGGAATCCGGAAGACGACGACACGCAGGCTCGGGCCGACCTGGCGGGCCGGCTGCTCGGGCAAGCGGCAGAACTGTCCAGCCTGGCGGGACACATTCTCGAGGGCTGCGAATCCGCGGAGGACCAGCAGGACGGCGCTGGCCCGGAGGAGCTGGGGGACGCTGACGCCCAGGCTCAGAACGACCGCCGCCGGCGGTACCGCAACTCGCAGTAGGCAAGAGCAGCCTGCCGCGGGAGGCCGCGGCGGGCTCGCCCAGGGTCCTCACGACCGAGGCTCCTGGACGAGTCCTTCCCCTGAATTTGCATGAGGATGAAAATGCGTAGGAAGCATAAAGACCGTCAGACTCAGACACCCCTTCCAGCACCGCAGCCTGCCCCTCCCGGCCAGCTTGAACTTCCCTTCATGAAGGACTTCCGATCGACGAACACCCCTTCAAAGAAGACGCGGAACAACACGATGACCGACAACAAGGGCGGGGCGCAGCAATGAGCGAAGACAGCCCCCTCCTCCACGAGCATCATCTGCGGGACCTGAGATCCTCGGGCATCTCCGACGAGATGATCAAGGCCATGGGCTGCCGCTCGGCCAGCGCGGCAGAGGTGAAGGAGATCCTGGGATTCGTGGCCGGACCGGGACTCGCCTTCCCCTTTCCGACGTTCGGTAACGGGGAGAATCCCTACATCCGGATCAAGCCGGACCAGCCCTACAAGAGGAAGAACGGCCAGGTGGCGAAGTACCTCTCCCCCAGCAAGTCCAAGAACACGTTCTACACGCTCCCCGTCCTGCTGACCGTGGCAGGAGATGCCAAGACCCCTCTCCTCTTCGTGGAAGGCGAGAAGAAGGCCGCAAAGGCGACTCAAGAAGGATTCCCGGCCATCGGCTTGCTCGGCGTCTACGGCTGGCGTACTCGCGATCGCGGCAAGAGCCGAGCGTTGCCTGACTTCGACCGTTTCGTCTGGGACGGCCGCACTGTCATGATCGCCTACGACAGCGACGTGGCCGAAAAGCCCGAGGTGCAGATCGCCGAAGAGCGGCTTGGGGAGTACCTCAGAAGCCTGGGCGCGGCTGTCAAGGTCCTCCGCCTGCCGCGGCTGGGTCCGGAAGGCACGAAAACCGGGGTCGACGATTATCTGATCGCTCAGGGGCCCGATGCCTTCCGCGCACTGCTCTCAGAAGCCAAACCCCTGCCGCCGGTCGCGTCCACGATCATGGGCGAGGTCGACGAGATCCGGTCGCTCCCCAAGGCCATGTTGCCCACGTTCCGAATGCGCCGCGCTGTGGCGGAGAAAGTGCTACGGGACCTCCGACGGGAGGGGACGCTCATCAACGCCGGCGGGAATTACGGCGAGTACTACTTCTGCAGGCGGACCAACAGGGTAATGCCCCTCGAGAGCAAGGACATCCAGGTCCTCCTGCGACATCGCTACGGGCTCAACCCCCTCGAGGCCGATTCCAAGCACACTTGGGAAGATCTCCGACTCGCCACGATTCATGAGGGTGAACGCGCGGAGGTCTACCGGTTCGCCCGATATGAACCCGTCCGAAACACCCTCTACATCTATGACTTCAGTGGAGGGATCTACCGCATCACTCCGTCGAGCATCGAGCGGATCGCAAACGGATCCGACGGCGTCCTCTTCATCCACGACCCCCGCATCGCGCCGATCGAGATCGCGACCGGCAGTCCGCAGGACCTGTTGAAACCTTTGATCTTCGACAAGGTTAACTTCGACGCGGACTTCATTTTGAACCCGGGTGAGCAGAAGCTCGTCCTGCATACGTGGGTATACTCGTTGTTCTTCGAGAGCATCCTGCCTACCAAGGTCATCCTGGCGATGCTCGGGAGGAAGGGCTCGGGCAAGACCTGGGGCTGCAAGGCGATCGGCAAGTTGCTATTCGGCCCTGAGTGGACGGTCAGTGCCCTCCGGCGGGACAAAGAAGACGCATTCGATGCCGCCATCTTCTCGAACTACTTCGTCGCCTACGACAACGTAGACGGCGGGATCGACTGGCTGAACGACAAGCTGGCGGTCACGGCGACCGGGCATGAACTTCCCCTCAGGACGCTATACACGACCAACGAACTCAAGACCTACCGCCCCCATTGCTTCGTCGCCCTGACAGCAAGGGAACCCAAATTTCGCCGAGATGACGTCTGCGATCGCCTGCTGATCACCAGGATGAAGCGGCTCGAGACCTTTTCGGACGAAAGGAGCCTTCTCAGTCCGATCATCGGTCAGCGCGTGGCGCTCTGGAGGGAACTCGTCAGCGACCTTCAGCGGATACTCCTCACCCTGAGCCTCCCGCAAGGCCCCTGGAAGACCAGCCATCGGATGGCCGATTGGGCAGCACTGGCCTACCGAATCGCCCAGACAGGGGGTATCGAGAAGAACTTTGAGTGCGTCCTCGACAAGGTCGTCCAGGCTCAGGAAGACTTCTCCGTGGAGGAAGACGTCCTGGCTCGGGTCCTCGATCAGTGGCTGGAAGAGCCCGCGAACCTAGGGCGTCCCATCGTTACGACCGACCTATACCGGGAGGTCCTCTCAATCGCCGAATCCGAGAGGTCACTCTACGATATCTCCCGGACTTCCCTCGCGAACAGCATCGCGTTCGGTCGCCATCTGGGGACGGTCCTCCCGACCCTGAACCGCCGCTTCAAGATCATCGAGAGGAACCGGCACGCGGGAAAACGCGAACTTACCTTCATCGCCAACCGGGCCGGGACTCCGGCCGTCCCGCCGGGAGAGGATGCCGGAGAGGGTCGGTAGATCATGTTCTCCGATGAAAGTACTTATCAGTCATGGGCTTACATGGCAGAGGAGAAGATGATGATGCTCACCCCTCGAAAGTCCTACTGGAATCGCGCGGATGAGCCGCACGGGTACCCGACGAAGGACTTCACGATCTTCGGGATCGGACGTTCTCCGATCTTTTCGAGGTGGGGCTTCACCAACGTCTCCAATCTGGTCTTAGTCATTGGGCACAGGCAATTTAGGGCGGAGGAGATGCACGGGACAATCTCTCCCTCACCTTCTCCGCGCCTTCTGGGAGTCACCTACTGTGGCGCTTGACCACCTCTCTTCCTACCTGACCGTGCCCGCCATCGAGTTCGAGCGGGCCTTCGCGACGGCCTCGCACCGCGTCGGCGAGGCTTATGAGGTGGGCTTGGAGGCTTTTATTGCCGAGACCCGTCCTGAGTTGGCCAAGCGGATCGACGGGGCCCTTACGGCGATAAAAACGATCCTGAGCTCCAAGTCAGGACGCGGCGCTCCTACTAGCGAATACGAAACCTTTAAGACAGCCATTGCTGCTTGGGAGACATCGGTCGCCGAAGCTGTTCAGCTCTATCGTTCCGCTAAGAGCACTTCGCCCGCGGCGGCAATCATCGGTCACACCGGGCCGGCGTTCCCGATCATCGCGCTCGACACCGAAACGACGGGCTTGGAGAAGACCGCCAAGCTACTTGGCATCTCGTACAGCCTGGATGGCATAACCGGCACCTACTGCACGTCGGATTTTGAGAACGTGCTCTCGGCCGACAAGGCGCGTCGGCCCGCATTCTTTAACGCCAAGTTCGATCTAAACGTCCTCGAGCGCCACGGCCTCTCCCCTCCCAAGACATTCGAAGACGTTTTGCTCATGGCGCATCTCCTGGACGAAAATCGGTCCAATAGGCTCAAAGATCTGGCCGAGTCGGCCCTTGCCTTCAAAGCGGTTCGTTACGAGGAGGTGGACCGCTCATCCCCGGAAGCCTTCGCGCGTTACGCTGAGCAGGATGCAATCCTCACCCACCGACTCTATCAACATTTCCTACCGCAGATGCAGAAGGAAGGAGTGCTGCGCCTCTACCGTCAAATTGAGCTCCCTTTAGTTGAAATCGTACGGGCCATGGAGAAGCGAGGCCTTGCCTTCGACACCCAGCAAGCGCAACGACTTGCCCGGCGGATCGAAGAAGAGATGCCTGCTCTTCGAACGGCAATCTCTCAAGCCACCCAAAGGGATCTCAACCCGAACTCTGCAAATCAACTCGCTACATTTCTATTCCAGGATCTTGGACTTCCCTGCACGGTGCGCACGGAGAAAGGACATCCTTCGGTTAAAGAGGATGTGCTTGAGGCCCTTAGGGATCGGCACCCGTCTATCCCTCTCATTCTTGATTTCAAGCGTCGCCAGAAGCTTCTTTCCACTTACCTAAAATCCATACCGAATCTCGTCGACGTGAGCAGCGGTCGAATCCACCCCGACTTCATTCAGACAGGAACTGAAACCGGGCGCATCTCCTGCAAGTCACCCAACATTCAAAACATCCCCACGATCCGGGAAATCAGAAGTCTCTTCGTCGCCGGAGAAGGCAAAGTCCTGATTGACGTGGACTATAGCCAAATCGAACTCAGGGTTCTTGCTCACTACTCGGGGGATGAGGCACTCGCGGCAGCCTTCACCCGGGGCGAGGACGTGCATCTGAAGACCGCCATGGCCATCTTCGGCAAGGCGTCGGTTTCACCCGAAGAGAGGTCGATCGCGAAGATCATCAACTTCGGGATCATTTATGGCATGGGCGCTAAGGCACTCGCTCGGACAGCGGAGATCACGGAGTCTGAGGCTGGCCAGTTCATCTCCAGGTATTTCAGCACCTACCGAGGTGTCCGCGCCTTCCGAGACCAGGTTGCAAGAGACGTCCGTCGGTCAGGGCGCGTTGTCAGCCTCTTTGGCAGAGTTCGGAGGCTGCCGGACATTCGTTCGATCGACGACTGGACCAGGAAGAAGGCTGAGCGCGACGCCCTGAATAGTCTGATTCAAGGGACCGCCTCGGATCTCTGCAAAGTTGCCATGATCAGGCTTCACCGAGCCGGATCCCCGATGTGCAACATGATCGCCCAGGTCCACGACGAGATCCTCTTCGAGGTCCCCGAAGATGGAGCGGTCCAAACAGCGGCCACTATCAAGTCGATCATGGAAACCCCGGTAGAGGGCTTCCGAATTCCCCTCCTCGTCGAGTGCAAGACCGGGAGGACTTGGGCGGAATGCAAGTAGCGGGAGGACCCTCGTGAAAGTCGCGCTTTACCTTCGCGTATCCACCAAGGACCAGCAGGTCGAGAATCAACGGCTCGACCTCTCCCGATACGGAGAAACCCGCGGCTGGGAGATCGTGAGGGAGTATACGGACGTTGGGGTATCCGGTGCCAAGACCAAGCGCTCCGGGCTCAATCAGCTCATGCACGACGCCCGTAAGCGGCGTTTCGACTTGGTACTCGTATGGCGATTCGACCGATTCGCCCGTTCAGTCAAGCACCTGGTCGACGCGCTCTATGAGTTCCGGGCCCTAGGAATCCACTTCGTCAGCTTCCAGGAGAACGTCGACACGACGACGCCCATGGGGGAGGCCATGTTCGCAATCATCGCTGCGATCGCACAGCTTGAGCGCGATCTAATTCGCGAACGAATCCTCGCAGGCCTGCGCCGAGCTCGTGCAGAGGGTATCCGTCTCGGCCGTCCGGCCAAGGAACTCGACTACTCCCGCATCAGTGAGCTTCGGGCTGAGAATCGGTCTATACGGGACATCGCGGGGCTGCTTGGCCTCTCCAAGAGCCGAGTTGCCTATGCCTTGAGAGAGCAAGCTAAACGGGGCCCCTTTCACGAACATGGAGAGGTCAAGCCTTCGCTCTAAAGCCGTGCCTGAAGAACGGAAAACCACCTCAGATAGATTCTGGACGCGGGCGCCGGACTCGCGGTCAGTCCAGAGGACTGGAGGGCTCTTGCGGAAGGGATGGAGAAAAACCGGGCTGTCCAATTGGGTATTCCAGAGCGGATCTATCGCGGTCCGTCGCAATACGCCCCAGCGGACCCAAAGAGGATGGGTTTGGTCCGGTCAAGGCATCAAGCGGTACAAGGTGGTTGACCTCATGACGGGAGATTCCCCTTTGGGGGGCGCCCCAACTCTTTTCGATACGCTATCGGCGGCGATGGAGTATGTCGAAAGAGGTTCAGTCACCGGAAGCTGGGATCAAGACCGCCCTGCCTAGCCGCCAATCCCCTCTCCCCAGATTTGGCGGAATCCCGATGTAGGAAGGACTTCCTGATTCCAGCCTTCCGGCGTCCACAGCTCCAGCCAATCCACCATGCCTGAAATCACGACTGTATCCTTGATCTCAACCGCCTCGCGCAATTCGACAGGAACGGTCAATTTACCGGAGGGTAGCAGCGCGATTGGACAGAGATTGCGGGGCAATGGACGCCCATAATCCTTCAATGCGGCAGCGGCCCGCGCCCATGCACTAACCCCATAGATTCGTACGCACCCTTCCTCGAAGCGAACCGGTGATGGGAAGCCGACTAGGGAGAGCTCTGAAACTGCCCAGAGGGGTGGAAGCCAAAGTTCCCCGTTAGGGCCAACCTGATCCTCATAGTGACCGAAGAAGGGCGGCAAACCGTGCGGATTTCCTTCTTGCCAGTATTCAGTCATCCAACCGGAATTGCGACCCACCTGGATAGTCGGTATCCAGGCGCGCCGTCGACGTATCGGCCCAGTTTCATAGGACTGGCGCAAGCGACACGGACGTGACGCGCAAGCGCTATGGATCAAGGGTCGATCATCGAGATCTTCGATCCACTCCACCCCAGAAATGGCAACGAAAACCAGAGTCCACCGTGGTAAATGGCCCGGATTATCATCGTGACGATGCCTTAACGTGGCCGATTCGAGCACAAACCGTTCGCCACACACGGCACATGGCAATCGTTCGGAGCCTGTTTCAAAGAGAGCATGCTGGGCCTCTTCCTCTAAGGGCGATTGGCCACAGATGGTGCATGGGTCCCCTGTAACTCTGGTTGGCCCGATGCAGATGTCGAAATTGGGCCGGTGGCCTTCCATGCTCCCCCCCTTGCAAATAGCAGATTACGATCTCAGCAGATTGCCCTATAAGAACTACCAGATTGGATTTAAATTTGGACCAGCAATTTGCCTCATTCGATCTCAGATTCTGGCTGTGGCAAATTTGCAAATAAGCCCAATTTGACGTGGAGCATCCATCGCCCCGCTAGTTCACTTTTTCTTGTGCCCTGGAAGCCTGGGCTATACGATCCTAGTGCGTGCGACCGGGGCAATACTTGAGCTGATCCTCTACCTGCCGGAGGGCGCACGTGCTTGCCGCTGGTTCTCCTTCGGAAGGTCGCAATAACGAGGTATTATCCACCCGAAGCCGGGACTCGACTCTACCCCGGCCACAATCCCTATGACTGATGACCAGTTCCCGATTGGGCAGAGGATTAGCCTTCCGGGCCACTTCCCTGAGCCAGTGGTCTTGGAAGCCGTACGCCCCATTGGGGCTGGCTACGAATGTCGCGTTCGCCTCCTGGACGGGACCCCTGACGAAGCCATCCTCTCACGGGATGAGGCGACTGCGCTTTTTGGTCAAACGGTAGCGGCTTCAACTAGCGCCCATCCTGTTGACGCCGAAAAGCTTAGACTCCTAGTTGAATCCGCGCGAATCCGTCTCGCGTACGCCCATGACCGACATTTCGCTGTAAGCCTTTCGGGCATCCGGACTCTTCCCCACCAGATCGAGGCTGTCTACCTCAAGATGCTCCCACAGCCCCGGCTGAGGTTTCTGCTTGCGGACGACCCGGGCGCCGGAAAAACCATTATGGCTGGCCTCTTGCTCAAGGAGCTAAAGCTTCGAGAAGCGGTCGAGCGCATTCTTATTCTCTGCCCTGCACCGCTCACCATCCAGTGGCAGGACGAGCTGCTCCGGTGGTTCGGCGAGCCCTTTGACATCATCTTCTCAGCGGTGGACCAGCAACAGCTCGTCAACCCGTGGCAGCGTTCCACCCAGGTCATCGCGTCCCTGGATTATGCGAAGCAGGACGATGTCCGGGAGCGAGTCTGGCAACAACGATGGGATATCGTCATCATCGACGAAGCCCACAAGTGCAGCGCCTACACGAAGCGCTCTACTGGACGAGGCGACGAGGCTGAGAAGACTAAGCGATATCAGCTTGCCGAAAAGCTCTCCCATCTAGCCGACAACCTACTGCTTCTGACGGCCACGCCACACCATGGTGACGACGACCGGTTTGCCCACTTTGTCCGACTCCTTGACGCGGACATTTTCCCCGAACCGCATCGTGTGGGCGACAAAGCGAGCGAGATTCGTCGGGATATTCTTCGCTTGGGGCCGGATTGCCCGTGGGCCCTGCGAAGGCTGAAAGAGGATCTCAAAGACCTAAACGGTGGGCGCCTATTCCCTGATCGCCATGCCCACACCGTGACTTTCCGTCTGAACCGCGACGAGTACAACCTCTACAAAGCTGTCACCGCTTACATCAATGAGTTTCTTCCCCAGGCGAGTGGCAGGAAAAAGCAGAGCGTGGCCCTGGCGCGAACCGTGTTCCAGCGCCGCCTCGCGAGCTCTACCAGGGCGATCTACGAATCGCTCCGCAGACGTCTTGAGCGCCAACAGGAACTCTTGCAGGAACTTGAGGATCTTCCCCCTCCACAGCGAGCACGAAGGCTGGCCCAGCTCCAAGGCAAGCTTACAGACTCGGAGCAGGACGAGGACGATCTCGATGACGCCGCCAGGGACGAACTGACCAACGAAATGACAGTGGCCGCGGAACTGGACCAACTCCGGACCGAAATTGCCGCCCTGCAGGAGCTTCTCGCGCAGGCCCGACGCGTACGCGACAGCGCAGCGGACTCCAAGCTGGCTGCACTTCAGGCATGCTTGGCCAAGGCTGAATTTCATGAGCTCTCTGACGGCCGGGGCAAACTTCTGATCTTTACCGAGCATCGAGACACGCTCACATATCTCCGGCAACACCTGGAGAAACTGGGATACACGAGTTGCGAAATTCATGGTGGGATGAACCCTCACGAACGCAAGAAGGCGCAGGAAGACTTCCGCACTAGTCGGCAAATCTGTGTCGCCACGGAAGCCGCGGGTGAAGGCATTAACCTGCAATTCTGTCGGCTCATGCTGAACTTCGACATGCCATGGAACCCAACCCGCCTTGAACAGCGGCTCGGACGTATCCACCGCATCGGCCAGGAGCGCGACTGCCACGTCTTCAACTTTGTCGCGAGCGATTCTGAAGAAGGACAACCGATCATCGAAGGGCGCATCCTCCATCGACTCCTAGAAAAGCTGGATCAGATGCGAACCGTCTTGGCTGACCGAGTGTTCGACGTAATCGGTGAGGTCCTGTCGCTCAATGACGTCAACCTTCCCGATATGCTCCGGGAGGCGGCACACGACCCGAGACGTCTCGAAGAGTATCTGGATCGAATCGCCAAGATTGACCCCGCGCGGCTCCAACAGTATGAGCAGGCGACCGGCATTGCCTTGGCTAAGGCAAACGTGGACTTCTCTGCATTCCAACGGACGAATGCAGAGGTAGAGGAGCGTCGGCTTATGCCACGCTTTGTGGAGCAGCAGTTCCTGAACGCCTGCCGCGAAATTGGTCTCAAAGTCGAACTGAGAGCCGACGGTCTTCTGCGCCTCGAGCACGTGCTAGCCGATCTTCGTTCGGATCGTCTTGCGTCAGTACGGAGACTCGGGAAGCCCGACCCCTCCTATCGAAAGGTCACCTTTCACAAGGACCACCTTGAACTCGACCAGCATCTAGATGCCGTGCTCGTAGGACCCGGTCACCCCCTCTACGCATCCGTGGACGAGCGCCTTAACGAGATGTTGACTGGATTAGCTGGCAGTGCTGCCGTATTCGTTGACGCGGCATCAGACGCGCCTTATCTGCTTCACCTATTCGAATTGACCATCCGAGGGCAGAACACCAAAGGTGAACCACACACGCTACACGGGGAATTGGTTGCAGTGCGCGAAAACCTTTCGACGGAAGTAGGCGGTTCGGAAAGGTTCTCAGTCGTCCCGGCTGATATTCTCCTGGATCTGCCAGCTCACGCGACGCCCCCAGAAACTATTGACGCGGTGGATTCAACTCCGGCTGCTGATTTCCTAAAGAGCACTTATCAGATGGAACTCCGTGCAAGATGCCAGGAGGATCGCCGACATTTCGTTGAGGTATGTCGCGAGTATTTGGATCGCTCATTCAATACCCGCATCCGCTCCACACAGGACCGGGTCATGTCGCTCCGATCTAGAGAGGCTTCTTCTCCAGAAATCGCGCTCGCGCGGCAGCGTGCCGAAAATGACCTCGCGGACCTTGAACGAACACGTCGAGAGCGAATGGAAGGTCTCTCGAGGCTAACTCTTGCGAGGCATGGTCCAGTGCGTCATGTCGCAACTGCATATGTCTTGCCGCCCCACATGACAGCCACGACGCAACAGGGGCAACTCGCTGAAGACCTCGATCCAGAGCTCCGCCGACGATCCGAAAAGGCCGCCGAGGACATCATTGTTGCCTACGAAGAGAAAACACGAGGATGGGAGTGCGAAAGGGTTGGCCACCTCAAGATTGGATTCGACATCCGGAGTCTTGGTCCGGCAGATGAACAGACTGGCTACCGAGATCCAGTGCAAGGTATTCGCCGAATCGAAGCAAAGGGACGTACGCGCGGGCAGCCCATTCGGCTAACCACGAATGAATGGTACAAGGCGACTCAACTCGGTGACTCCTACTGGCTTTACGTCGTTTGGGATCCCCTAGGCAGTCCCAATCCAATCCCGCTGATGATTCGCAATCCGGCAAAGTATTTCGACCATGTAAAAAGGGAGGTCATCGCCGCCCGCTATTTCGACATCCCTGCAGAAGCGGTCGAATCGGCCGCGAAATCCCAGATGCCGAAGTCCGAATGAGGCAATTACGTGCGCACTATCGATAGATTTCAGGCTTTCCAAGTTCAATCGGTGACACATGGCAGATGATAAGAGATTGATCGAAGACTATCTTCCGATACAAGCGATCAGCACCGAGGCGGCCCGCGAGAAATCGGTCCGGAAAGGGCATCCATCAACCCTGCACTTGTGGTGGGCTCGACGTCCATTAGTAGCCTGCCGTGCGGCAGTCTATGGTGCGCTTGTACCGGCTTCGCGCTTCGTTCCGGAGGTGACCCTCAAAAATCCTCCTAAAGACCCAGGCACAGCCACACGGCGAAAGGAAGGAGCCGCCAAAGGACTCGGCAGGGCATCCGCAGCCAAGTTCATGGAACGGCTCTGCAAGTATCCTGGGGCTCCATCCGCAATCGAGGAAGCGCAAAACCATATTCTAGAGGCGCACGCCAACCGCCTCAGCGTAGAGACAGGAAAGGTAGTAACTCCCACCGATATCCTGGAAGGGCGCGCCCCACGGCCCAAGGTTCTAGATATGTTCGCGGGAGGCGGAGCAATTCCTCTCGAAGCACTGCGTTTAGGATGCTCGGCAAGCGCTCTCGACTTGAACCCTGTTGCCCACATCATCCAACTCTGCACACTCGTATTCCCCCAGAAGTATGGGAAGCCGGACAAGAGTGCTTCCGGATGCGCGGATGACAACACTTGGGCTGGTCTCGCCGAGGAAGTTCAACATTGGGGGAGATGGGTTCTAATTCAAGCTCGTAAGGACATTGCGGATCTCTATCCCCCCGTGCCTGATCCGCAGGCACCAAAGGAGAAACTGAAAAAGGGATTCTTGCCGGGTATGGATCCCGGTGACGAGCTAACGGTTCCCGAGGGCTTTCTCACTCCGGTTGCCTATCTCTGGACTCGCACTGTCGTATGCAAGAACCCTTCTTGCAAAGCTACGGTCCCCCTCGTAAAGCAGACCTGGCTCTGCAAGAAAGAAGGAAGATATGCTGCCCTTAGGCTAGTCCCCACGAAGAAGGACAAGCGCATACGCTTTGAGGTTGTTGAAGCTCGCTCTGAATCTTCCTTGGGATTTGATCCTGAAGCGGGATCAAAGGGTGGCAATGCGACCTGCGCATTCTGCGGCACGGTTTCTGACAGTGAGTACGTGAAGGCTGAAGGTGTTGCGGATCGTATCGGTCAAGTGCTGATGGCGATCGCATGTACCCGCCAAGGCTCAGCGGGAAAGATCTACATTTCTGCAGACGACCTTCCAACCTTCGTCCCCGACAATGCCCTCATTCGGTCTCGCATCAGCAAGTTATGCGAAACCACCGGACTAACACCACCGAACGAACCAATCGTCAATGACGCCAAGAATGCTTTGTTCTGCGTCCTTTATGGCCTGAAGACTTGGGGGGACATCTTCACTCCCCGTCAAATGCTGTGCTTACTAACTTTCGCTGCTGCCATCAGAAGAGCTGAAGCGGCAATGAAAACCGCATATGACGAATCGAGAAGGCAAGCCGTTGTTACCTTCCTTGCCGCCATCCTCGATCGCTTGGCGGACTTCAATACTAGCCTTTGTGTTTTCAACTATACCGGGGGTCGAGGCATAGTTCACACATTCGGGCGGCAGGCGCTCCCAATGGTATGGGACTTTGCTGAGACGAATCCTTTCAATCCCGACGCTGCGAGTTGGGCCTCAGGAATCGAGGACCTTCCCGCTGGGCTCGAAATTGCCAGAACTCAGTTGCATGCACGCGTCGAGCGAGGAAGTGCCACGTCACAGCCATTTGATAACGAGACTTTTGATGCGGTGATTACAGATCCGCCGTACTACGACAATGTTCCCTACGCAGACATCTCGGATTTCTTCTACGTTTGGCTCCGGCGAACCGTCGGGCACCTATATCCTGAACACTTTGCCTCTGAAGGCACCCCGAAGAAGACTGAGGCAGTTGCCGACGCCACCAGACATAACGGTTCGAAAGAACAAGCTCGCCGATCCTACGAAGAGATGATGGGAAAGGCGTTTAGAGAAGCACATCGTGTCCTAAAGCCAGGCGGCCAAGTCGTTGCTGTGTACGCACACAAGACAACTCTTGGCTGGGCCACATTGGTTGAGGCACTTCGCGCCGCAGGCTTCACAGTGACTGAGGCATGGCCTCTTGACACCGAGAAGCCAGGTCGCTTGCGTGCCCAAGAATCCGCCGCTCTGGCTTCCAGCATTCTCCTAGTAGCAAGGAAACGATCGGGTATGGATCGTGGCCGATACGAAGACCAGGTTCGACCCGAGCTCGAAATGATTGTTCGAGAACGGGTCGCAACACTCTGGGATCTTGGGATATCGGGAGCGGACCTAGTTATTGCCTGCGTGGGTGCAGGCCTCCGGGCGTTCACCCGATATGTAGCGGTTGAATTTGCCAATGGAGAAGAAGTCCCAGCGGAACGCTTTCTAACAGAGGTGGAAACCGCTGTTCTTGAAAGCATCCTTGCAAGGCTCCTAAGGGAGGTAGGCGAAAATGGGAGCAAGCATAGTTTGGCTGGCATTGACTCTTGGACCCGCTTCTACACCCTTTGGCGATACACATATAAGGCGGGCTCCTTAGATGCTGGAGAAGCGATCATTTTCGCCAACGGTACGCACGTCGAACTTGATGGTGCACACGGACTCTCGGCTGGCGCGCATGCTCTAATAGACAAGGCAAAGGGCAAATACCGTCTTCGTGACTTCTCCGAACGAGGGGATGACGACAAACTCGGGCTTCCCCGCGAAGGTGGAAGCTCTGCACCTCTTGTCGACATCCTCCACCGCATTCTCTGGCTCATGGAGAATCGACCTGCAAAACTTTCCTCGTTCATAGCTGAGGTTAAGCCAAATCGTGAACAGCTTCGTCTGGTTGCTCAGGCACTCGTAGGGCCAGCTCTCAAGGGCGGCGAGTTAGGCGACGTCTCTCCAAGCGCAGAGTTGTCAGCGCTTGCGAAGCTCACTGCTAATTGGCGCAGCCTGGTTGAAGATGCGGCGACAACTCCGGATGAGCGAGACTCTCGCTCAAAAGGCCAAAAGCGCATCGACTTTGGGAAGGAGCGTAGCAAATGACTGGTGGTGCAGGTCCTGGATGGGAGAAACGACTCGCCGAGCTAGATCGGCTAGTTGCTGACAATCACCACAAGCAGGCGCTTCAGGAAGCAGGCTCCATTCTCGAGGATCTTCTGAAAGAGCTCTACCGCAGGTCTCTAGAGAAGATGCCACCAGCCGACCAAAAGGAACTCGCCACAAAGCTCGAACAAATCGGCAAGGGTAAGCCCCTGTCGGAGCTCACGCTCGGACAACTCGTGGGACTATTCCGCGAAGCTAAGCTCTTCGAGCGCGCCGAGCAGGCCCTCTCGAGGAAACTCCCTCACATTTCTAGCGCAAATTACAGCAACTTTGTCGAGCTGAGGAATCGCGCGGTTCATAAGGGAGGGACAGTCTCGTCGAAGGAAGCCCGGTTCTTCTCTGCACAGCTTTCCTTGTTTGCCGATGAAATGGGGCTCCTGGAAGACACTAGGCGGGCGGAACGGCCATCTCCACAGGCGGGCAACCTGCGGCCTTGGATTGAGGTCGTTAGCCTCCACCCGGATGTGATCTCGGAAACATTTTCAGAGGATGTATTCGCTCTCGATCTGGGGCCCTTAGCTGACGGTAATGCAAATGTCCCGGCGGTCTACCGTGACCCGGAGCACTTCTTCCGAGCCTCCTACCTGACGACAGGTCTCCGATCACTACTTGAAGAAACTCTAACCCGGTTGTCCGGGGGTGCCGGGAATCGCGTGTTGAAACTCATGACACCATTCGGTGGTGGTAAGTCGCACACCCTTGCAGCGCTCTTCCACGCTGCCCGCAACCGTGAAGCTCTTGATGTAATTCCCGAAGGACAAGGACTACCAAAACCCGGCCAAACTCATACCGCCGTTTTCGATGGTCAATTCTTTGATGCCTCAAATGGCAAGGTGATACCAGGACAGGAGTTCCGCGCCAGGACGATGTGGGGCTGGATCGCGTGGTGTCTCGGGGGAAAGAAGGGTTATGACTACCTTAAAACCCAAGACGAAAATAGGGTAGCTCCCGGCGGCGACGAGATCCTAGCGCTTCTAGGGACTCAGCCTAACCTGATCCTGCTCGACGAAGTCCTTAACTACCTAATCAGCGCAGGGGGCGTGAGAGTCCTTCAAACGACCCTTCGCGATGAGACTATGACGTTTCTTCAGCGCCTCACAACGGCAGTTGCGAACACTTCAAATACAGCGCTTGTCTTCTCCCTGCAATCAAGCAAGCGGGAATCGCTTGAATATGTGAATCTGCTACAGACTGTCGACCATCTCGCCGCACGTAAGGACCAAAGACGAGAGCCCGTGGAAGGAAACGAGGTGCTTTCTGTCATCCAACGACGGCTTCTCGCCAAGATTCCCGATGAGGCCGAGGCAACGCCGGCTGCCATGGCATACCAGGAAGTCGTAACGCACATGCGTCGTGCATACGCTCATACTTCCGCCGAGCAGCAGCAGGCCGAGGAAGAAGGGCTCTCTCTCCGCAATCGAGTGCGCTCTTCCTATCCATTTCATCCTTCGCTGATTGATCTCATGCGCGAGCGATGGGCGGCCATTCCAGATTTTCAGCGGACTCGTGGCGCACTTCGCTTCCTTGCAGCATGCCTTAGGTCTTGCCATCGCGAAGGACGCAGCAGGGTTGTCATTGGTCCGGCAGATGTTGCGATGCACGATGCCGAGGTACGGCTCGCGTTCTTCAAAGAAGTCGGCCAACAGTCGGATTTCCAGGCCGTTCTCGAACATGACTTGATCGGTGTGAATGCCCGCGCTCGTCGAGTCGACGAGCGACGAACAAAGGAAGTACCAGCGGAGGCCACCAAACGTCCAGCTACACGTCTCGCAACCGCAATCCTCATGTATTCCTTCGGAGGTCTTCGCCGCGAGGGCGCGAAGGAGACAGAGTTATTGCCTCCTGGGGTTAGCGAAGAGGAACTCCTTCGCGTCTGCGTGGGGCCCGATCTGGATAGCACAACCGCGCAAGCCTGCCTGAAGGAACTTAGGGAGCACTGCCTTTACCTTCACTTTGATGGTCTACGTTACTGCTTCAAGAAGGATCCCAATGTCACGCTGCTCATTGAGCAAGAAGCCAATGGAGTAGCACGGAACGAACGAGGGGTTCGAGATCGCATTCGAGAAATGTTGGAGGCCCGCTTAGGAGGCCACCGGACTGCGGTAATATGGCCCGACAAATCCTCCGATATTCCTGACAAGGACACGTCCTTCCTTGTCGCATACTTGCCTCTGGAAAGTGGAAATAAGGGTCGCTCGACACAAGAGGCTCAGGCAAAGGAACTCCTTGAGAAATCCGGCGATAAGCCTCGCCAATATAGGAATGGCCTCGGGCTCGCGGTCCCGTCCCCTGATCAAATCGAGATCCTCAGACGATCGGTTAGGTATCTTCTCGCGATAGAGCAGGTCAAAGAGAAAGCTAAGCAACACAATCTGACTGACGAGCAAAAGGCTCAGCTTCGAGAGCGCGAGTCGACAGAAAAAGCCGCAATTGAGTCGGCTTTCCTCAAGCTCTATTCCGAGGTCTGGCTTCCTCGTGCAGACGGGGTTGGGATTGGTCTTGATTTCGTCTCTGTGGGAGGTCGGCCGCTCCAAACCACGCTGAATGAGAACAAGCAAGCCATGATCCACGAAAGGGTCATGGAGCTGCTGACCGCAGTTCAGCCACGCGTGTTCTCTACCTTGACCCCAGGCAAGACTATCGAACTCTTCAAGCTGGGAGAGGGTAAGCCCATCAAGCTTGGGGTGCGGACGTCAGAGGTGGTGGATGGATTCTATTCCTTCCTAGGTTTTACGAGACTTGTTTCGGACTTAGTTATTCGCAAAGCAATTGCCAGGGGAATCCTAGAGGGTGCGTTCGGATACACCGCGGGCGCCCCACCTGAACTCGGCCCCGATAATAAGTACATGATCCCGATCGCGAAGGTGCGCCAAAGCTCATCGGTGGCCGAGGATGAGATTGACCTCGAGACCGGTTTTATCATGCTTCCACAGTCGATTCCCCAGCCGGCGGCAGCACCTACGCCTGGGCAGACACCTACGCTGCCTGTCGCGCCCGGTGTTGCGCCGTCCTTCCCGGGGGCTGCGCCGGGTGTCCCTCCTCCCGTCCAGGTTGGAACCGTGCCTCAGAAACTTGTCGAGCTGGCTTTCTCAGCAGATCGGAATCAACTTTTCGCCGCATGGAACGCAGTTGCCAATCTTGCGGACCTGGCCGGCAAGGTATCGGTGACTCTGCGTGCCGAGTCTGAAAAAGGCTTCGACAAAAGTAAACTTCAGAATGGCGTGGTCGAACCTCTCCGAGAGGCCGACCTCATCGAGTAGCTTCCAATACTCACGACGGTATCAAGGAGTTGAGAGCAGTAACGGCGGTCACACTGAAGGATCGACATGGAAAGAGATGAGTGGCGTACGCTGATCACTCAACTCGGGAGTTCGCGTCTGCCTCCGGTTACAGCGCACACCTACCTTCATTCTTGGAACTCATTTTCAAGGCCAGTACTGCTCTCCTGCGACGATGGCAACGATTATGTTGTAAAGGGCAAGCAGGTTGGGAGAGCAATTGTGAATGACCAAATAATCGGCAAGCTTGGGGAGGCCATCGGGGCAGCCGTTGGTCGTGTAGGGCTGGTAAATGTGCCACAAACCCTGTTAGACGCTGAACCGAAACTACGCCATATGCCAGCGGGGGTTTCTCATGGATCCCTCGTTATTCGGAACTGCGGTGATCGATTGGGCATCGAGCGATATAATGTCCCAGAGAACCGGCCACGGTTCGCTTCTTTGGCATTGTTGTACGGATGGCTCCCCGGGAACGATTCGCAGTTCATCTACTCGACTGACCCGCCCGGCCTGGTGCACTCGGTAGACCATGGCCACTTCTTCCCCGGGGGGCCGGATTGGACGGTGAACAATCTTTCCGGCGCCCCAGCCGTATGTGCCGATAGTTCTATTGTGACAACCTGCAGTTTGACAAAGGAGGAGTTATGCGGCGTCATCCCGCACCTCCCTGGGATCGATCGATACATTGCCAATGCCGTTGCTGCGCCGCCGGATGAATGGGGTATCAGTCTCGATGAGAGGATCGAAGTTGCACAGTATCTTTCTCGTCGATACAGCGAGCTGGTTGTGGCGCTGGCATAGGAGGTTTATATGACTTCGACTTACAGCATAGTCCAGTATGTGCCTGATCCGATCGCGGATGAGCGGATCAACGTTGGCGCCATTGTCGTATCCGGAGACAAGGTTTGGTCCAAGTTCACCCAGAATTGGTCGCGCGCCAAACACTTCGGAGGCAGGCAGACGGAGTTTCTCGAGAACTTTGCCGAGACTTTCGAAAGAGTTTCAGGCGATGAGCTCCTCATTACTGAACGCGATGGCCAAAAGCACTTCAATGAAGAAGTTCTAAAGCGCATTGCCGGAAGCTGGGTCAACTCGATTCAACTCACTTCCCCCCGCGCGTCTACACAGTCCCCAAACGAACTGCTCGACTTAGTCTGTAAGAAGTTCCTTCACGCAGAGGACCTTGCCCAGCACGTTGTGCCAGTCGCCCATCTTGCGCATGCACCCAGCGTCCGGACGAGATCTCAGGCAGCAAGGATTACTCAGTCGATCGTAAAAAAGGCCCTTTCGCGCCGTCTGGGATCGAAGGCAAAGGGACTCCTCAAGAAGAAGTTCACAATCCCCGGGGAGCTTGATACCCATCAGTTCGATGTGAGCGTGGTCAACGGGACCGCTTACCTGGCCGCGCACGCTCTCTCTTTCGAAGTGCCTGGAACAAGACTTGATAACGACATAAAGATCGCGGCGTGGGCAATGGATGATGTGCGCAACGCCGATAGCGATCTGCCCCTGGCTGTTCTAGCGCTGCCGCCGAAGGACCAGGACGACAGCTACTCCCATGCGCGCGAGATCTTTAAGGGGCTGAAGGCCGAATTCCTGACCGAAAAGGAGTTTGAGCCATGGGCTGAGCGCCACGTCGCAGACATCAGCATTCGGTGATAGCATCCGCATCCTGACGAAGGTACTTAGCGCATTCGGGCGATTACAGATCATCTCCGAAGAGTCATCATCCCACTAGGATTCATCTTCCCTTTCCGATCTGAGGGCTGTATGTTCGGAACGGCGGGGGCTCTACTTCCCCTCCACGGCAGGAAGAGAGGGTGAATCGTGAAACGTAGGACCTTTCTCCAGTTTCTGACCGGCTTGGTAGCCTCCGCTATTGGGAAAGTGCCAGCCCTTCCCCCACCCATTGCTCCGGCATTCACCAGGCGCCAAGACTTGGAGAACGCGACGATCGGCGCGATGCTGCTGGAGCCACAGACATCGCCGGCCGTCTTCTCGGTCATCAAGTCCCACCACTCCTTCTCCTCGCCCCAAACCAGCCTTGCATTCGTCGAATTGAGAATCCTGCATCGTCGAGGAGTCAATGCCACGCTTGAAGTACTCCGAGATGATTTGGCAAGCGTCGGATTGCTCGAATGCGTGGGCGGAGAGCGGGGCCTCCTGGAAATGGTTGAATCCACCCCGAACCCAAACAATGCTTTGGCTTATGCTCAGGCTCTATTGGAGCTGGGCGATCATCGGGAATGCGCCTGATCGAAGGAATCCTTCGATGCCTGTGTGCCAAAACAGGTGATTCTTGGACCACCAGAATTGAGATCCTCTCCATCAGTAAGCCATTGAGCACCAAGCAACGCGGTGGCGATCCAAGGCACGGTTTTCTGGACGTGAGGTTTCAGGCCACATAGCCCCGCCGGCACCTACATCTCACAGACAGAAAGCACCAGGATCCGTCGTTCGTCTGCCCTTTGTTCATGGAGGTGGCTGGGCTGCTATACTTGGCGCGGAGGCTTTCTAATAAAATGGAAACTAAGCTTCTCCGCCATCTGAGCCTGACAATCGACGAGATTCACAAGACCGGAGTTCCCGGAACCGACCAATTGCCGGATACGAACCTTCTCATCCAGTTCTGTCGACTCATAGAAAAGTTGGACATGCACGAGAGCATCCCTCGCGAGCATTGGACCGACTACTCAAAGGCGAAGCTCCAGCTCTCCGGATGGTGCGGCCTGCCAACAGGACGGGGGACCAGCACCAAGCCTTGGGCCGATCTGGAGATTGTTCGCAAAGCGATCGCGGCGGCCATTGCTGCACCGGCGACGCCGGCGGAGTCGCGGTTCCCGAATGCGAAGGACAAGGAATTGGCCAACATCCTTGAACGCGATCTGAGGGAAGCTGAATCGTGTCTCGAGCAAGGACTATGGAAGTCCTGCGCGGTCCTCTGCGGGAGCATCCTCGAGTCCGCACTCTATGAGTATCTCCGACGCAGTCCGGCTTGGGCAATGGACGCGACGAAAAGGAAGGGAGTGCCCCGCAAGAAGGGAGGAATTATCAAAGACATTAGATCAACTGCGGAGGAGGAGAAGTGGACTCTAAACGACTTGATAGATTTCGCGTGTATGAATCGGATCCTGGACATTGGTGCAGAGATGCTTCATGAGGCGATCCGGGAGCCTCGGAATCTTATCCATCCAATGGTCGAACTCAGAAAGGACGCAGCGGTAGACAAGAATACGGCCAACGTCTGCATGGCCGTTCTCAAGCAAGCCCTCGACAAGCTCACAGCAGTACCCGACCCCGTCTAGGATTCTGGATCTTTCTGAATAAATTTCGGCGCTATGCGACCGCAAAATGGCATTGATCATGCCAAGCTCCTACACTTCCGAAGGAACGCCCTCACTGGAGACGCAACGCTTCTTGCACTAATACCGCGCTCCTTGCAGTAATTCGACGTCAGCCAGGTGAGAAGTCTCTTGGTTCCTTTGCTCGCGTTACAGGAAGTGCAACTACGAACCACGTTTAGATCCATGATCGCGACATCGTCCCAGCGATCGTTGTTGATGTGCTCGAATGTCGCTGTCGACTTGCGGGATCTGCCTTGAGGCGTGCGCTCTTTTAACGGAATGTGGCAGTACACACAGTTGCGATCTCGGTCCTTGACGCGATCCTCAATGTGCTTTGGGACCCCCCATTGATTCATTTGATCCCCTGATCTTCAAGTAACGTATCGGAATAGTCCCCCTTCCCCAACTCATCAGGGGCTTGCCAGGAATAAAATCTCCTCAATGCATCCAGATCGCCCAGAAGTATCCGAGCTTTCTTTAGGCGCTCGCAAATCATAGTGCGTTTCTCGTCATCTAGCTTCGCGCATCTCCTCTCGGCATCCTCAAAGAATTCTGCGCTCCTTCTTGCCAACTCCCATTCTTCCACGATCTCGAGAAGTTGCTCACGGCTCTCCTTGTTGGCCTCGGCTCGCTGGCGTTCTAGCTCCTGCCGCTTGAACCTGCGTAGATCCGCCTCCCATTTCTTCCGCTCCACCTCTGCCTTACGCTGTCCCTCATCAAGGTTTGTGATGATATGTTGAGCCTCGCGTTCGAGCGTCTCGACAATACTTGTGAACTGGTTCGAGATATCGCCTCGCACTGCTTCTCGCCATTCCCGCTTCCAGTCTCCGTATGAATACGGGGAGTATGCCCGTACGCAGAGCAGGCCGTTCGGCATCTGACGTTTGGATGTAAATCCAGGACTGTAGGTCGGATGCCAAGACTTGGTGACTCGACGCGAGCTCCGAACATATGTGCCGTCAACCCATTCAACCTCAGCTTCCTCGGTCAACTCAAAGACACTGAGGCCTACGGCGACAGTCCCTAGATAAGCGACTGTCGGTCTCTCGGGACTCCATGGTCCGTAGTATTGCTGGTTGTCGACTACGTTGACGTCCACGCGATGAAGTTTCTGGTCGCGGGGGGCGAACACAACGTGGTATCCATGGTCCTCAAGACAAAGATATAGCTGATTGGCAACCTTGAGTGCTCGCGGCAATGTTTCCTTGGACGCTACCACATCCGCCAGCGCCTTCTTGGCTGGCTTGAAGAATCCAGTCTCAAGAGATTTACCAATATCGAATTGTCCCTTAGATTCACCAACCAACGGATGCCAGCGTGGCCGTTCCGAAGCAGGTCGTAGGGGTTTCTTGGATGCTAGATCGGGCGGTTGGGGTGAAATGATAGTTGGCTCCTCCCGGCCCCGGAGCCACTCGGTTTCGTCGCCAGGTCTAGCATCTGGGAGTTCGGGACGATCGGGTGCCTTCCCAAACTGTAGTTTCGCCCAATAACCCCTTGGAGGCCGAGGGACGTTCAATTGCTCGCACACACGCGCAAGGTAGTTCGACGATACCTTGTAGCGCTTGGCAACCTTCGTCATAGCCTCGGACCACACTTCTTCGTAGAGCTTCTCGCGCTTGATGCCCATGTCGACCTCAGACTTGGTGATAGTGGTACACTACCTGGTCGGTTGTTCGAATAAACCGGTACCAGGACTGCTGACTTTATACCAAGAGGCGAGCAATGCCCCCACCGTCCGCTGCAGTGGCTCTTTTCGAGCAAATCTCGACGGCTGGCTATCCATGGATCCAAGGGGCTTGCCAAGAAAAGACACCTGAAACTCTCCATCTAGATTTCAAGAACAAGGCTACTCCTGATCAGGCTGGAGCTGAAAGGAAGGACTTTGCGAGTCTTGCTGAGGCTCTTTCGGGATTTGGAAATTCCGAAGGAGGAGTGATCGTGTTTGGGGTCGATGCGAGAAAGCCGGCTGGTGATCAAGACGTCCCGGACGGCGCAGACTCCGAAAAGCCCATCACTGCAATATCCCGATTTCGCACCGACCTTGAAGGCCAAGTCGCACAACTAACGTCGCCACCTGTTCCTGGAGTCAGATTCCTGACTCTGAAGGTTGATCCCTCGGTGGATAAGGGCTTCCTGGTCGTCCTCATCCCCGAAGGGGATAATCCGCCGTACATGTCTCAGCGAGGCCGTACGTACCACGGTCGCGCCGGCAGTTCTTTCTTCACGCTTGAGAACTACCAGGTCCGCGACTTGCTGGTACGCAGGTCATCCCCGAATCTGGTTCTGGTGGTGTCGGTTTCCGGATTTGCACGTAGCGCTAGAGACATTGAATACGACTTTTCAATTTCTCTGCAGAATACGGGACGAGCGATCGCAAAGTGGCCGGCGATCAAATTCAGGCAACAGGACTTTTCAGTCTCTGAATTCGAACTCGATGGAAACAGGAATCCTGGGTTGGCGAAACTGGCTACGCACGACGGATCCAGATTCTATTCGGGCGGGCCTACTAACGATGCGATCCATCCAGGTGAAACTCGACCGGTGACCAGGACACGAACACTTTCTATTCCTAGATCGGACTGGGATCGTGGAAATATCGCCCCCAACCTTCGTGAATTCACCATCCCCTTTGAGATTTTCGCTGAGAACATGCCAAGTAAGTCAGGCACCGCGACGGTTACTATCGCCCGAATGGAGGCATCGCTTCGACGTAGAGCCTCGGGGGTCGGCGATGAACTGGCCGTCTACAGGTCGGACGAAGGGACATGAACCTGACTTGATGGAGTCCTACTCCACCCTCAAGTGGCCCCTACAGAGCCTACGCCAAGGGTGATGCGAAGCCGCGCTACCACCCCTGACAAAGCTCCATGCGGACACCGAAGTGTATCGCAGAGAATTCGGAAGCTGCCTTTTTCAGGGCAGCGCCTACTTGCGCTACCGGTTCCCGATCAAGTTGAAAGCCTTCTGTAACTCTCCCGTCATCATCCACGAACACCATAGAGAATTGCTTCGGTTGTCCCTGCTGCATGGAGTTTACAAGTTCGTTGGGAGTCTTTGATTTGAACGATGATTTCTCGTGGTTCTTCGTCTGATCTTGCGTCGGGTAACGGAAGAAGGTGCTGGAATCGTCGGTGCTTGAGATCGTGCTAACCCATCCGTCCAATTCCTGGGTAAGACTCTTCGGGCCGAATCCCGACATCTTCCGCACCTGTTGCCCATGCTCGGCGAGTACAGCCTTCAGATGGGCATAGAGGCTTGAGATTTGATGAACTCTGTACATCGGAAGCGGCTTGCCCTCAACGAGGATCTTGGGCTCTCCCAGTTGAAGTACTCGGTGAAGGACCACGATAACCGACTTCAAGTAGAGCTCGATCGCATGCCTGTAAAGATAGTTCTCGGGAAGGTGAGGATTGAAAATAAGGCTCTTCCGCTTTCTTCGGGCGAGTTTATCCCCAGCCTCCTTGAAGGAGTCGCCTGTGGCACCTAGGCCGCCGTCGAAGTGACGGTCCAGCGATGCGAACTGAAAATACGGAGCACTCATTCTTTGTCACCCATCCAGACTTAAAGCGGACCAACTGCTCCATGTATCTAACCAGTGCTTCCCGAGATGGTTCACGATATTGTGGCACGACAGGTGAAGGCATTCTTTGACACCGGGATTTGGTCCGAGCTGGCTGACGATCCCGCTGGGGCTCAGGAATTGGCCCGTCTCATCCGCCGCCGAAGAGTTCAGGTTCTCTTCTCACCTACGACGTGGGGAGAATTCCATGGAGTCGGGGCCAGGGGGCTCGGACTCTACGGCCGTCATACTCGCGCAGTCCGGCTCATTGCGTGGGATAGAATTCTCCGCGACGGACTCGACCTTCTTACCCTTGAATTCATTCGCTTTTCAGGAAGGGTCCTGAAGGATGAGCTTGCTCGCGATTCCCACGCCCTCGACCGATCGCTGATTCTCCGCGATCGGGACGTCAGGATCTCCAACCTCAAGGACTTCGACTTCGACCAGAAGCTCAAGACGTACATCGACGAAACTAAGGCGCGAAACTATGACAAGGCTTCGAAATACCGCAAAACACTGCTTGAGAAGCCTTTCGACCAAGTCATAGAAACTCCAGGAGCGACGAGGGTTCAGCAACGTCTGGACGCACTCTCGGCTCAGGAAAAGATCTCTCCATTCGTCCTGACATTCCGGGATAATTGCGCCGACCTAGAGACTCAAATTAAGACGCTTGATCTAGTCATGACCAAGAGGATAGTCGATGACGTCACCGAGCTGACAACAACACCGGCGGAGGTTTGGCACACGCCTCCGACCCAATTGCTTCGCAAGCATGCAAAGGCATTCACCCCTGCCGTCTGGAAGGATCTTGAGGCTCTGGATGAGAGCGATTATCTATACCGAAACAAAACCCACACCTACGTCCTGATGTACCTGCTTGCGAACGGATTCGGAGGCGAACAGGGATCCTTCTGGTTCGACGGTCAGGCTGTGGCCTACGCCCACGACGTTCACCTATTTGTAACTACAGATGCCCGGCTGGCGCGCGCCCTGACCAGCGAATACCTGGCCGGCCACCTTAGGCGGTACGGCCGCGAACCTCACATCCTGCACCTTCCGACTCGTACGAAAGTGGCTGAATCGATCATTGAAGCTATTCTTGGAAAATAACTGCCGACCTGTCCCCAACCTGTCCCCAGACCTGCCTAAACCTGCCCGATATGCTCGTTGTGTCGCTATAATCCACGCAGGAAGTGGGTTTTTGCACCCCCTTCTCGCTTCCTAAACCGCAGGTCGGCAGTTCGAACCTGCCCCGGGATACTACTTGTCTTCCGTCTTGGTCTCCGTGCCGGTGGTCGTCGGGGCGGTAATGGGCCAGATCAGGACGAGCCCATCCCAAGTACTCGCCGCCAGGACTTTCCCCTGCTTGTCGAACGACAGTCGGCCGATGGTTTGATTTCCGGCTTTATCCCTGGGCTTTTGGTTTGGGAGATGGAAGGTGAAGGCCGGCTTTTTCGCCTTGATATTCCACACCGTGATGACGCCTTGCTTGCCCGCCACGGCGAGGAGATTCCCGTCGGGGGAGAAGTCTTTCCCGTACAGCACGTCAGGGCCCTTTTTGAGGGTGGCCGCTTTGGCGAATCCCTTGGCCGGATTCCAGAGGATTGCCGCACCGTCGTGCCCGACGGACACCAGCCATTGGCCGTCGGGACTGAAGCGGATCCCCGACACGAGGTCGGTGTGGCCTTCGAGGGTCGCCACAAGCTTCGCCGTCGCGAGTTCCCAGACTCGCACGGAGGGCACATTTTTCTCGTAAACGTGCCCCACGAGATACTTTCCGTCGGGAGAAATGGCGACACTTAAGGCTCTGTCGATGTTGGTCGAGATGTCTAGAAGCTCTTTCCCACTGGACGTGTCGAAAACCTTGATGCCCCCCGCCTGATACCCAGGCTTGCCGTCCGTGCCCCCAAAGTTGCTGACGTTGCCCATGCCGTAGGCAAGATACTTTCCGTTGGGGCTGAGGTTCATGCTGAGGTTATAGAGGCCTGACGTGAACGTGGCGATGGTTCGGACCGTCTTCATGGTCCTCGGGTCGACGATGTGTACCGAGGTCGTGCCGCGTGCGCCCAAGCCGGCGGTGGGAGCTGCCCAGGTTGCCGTTGCTCCGACAGTCCAATCGGGGGTGCAGGCGATTGTCGGCAGATGCGGCCCGTTGAAGAAGAGGACGCTCTCGTCGCGCTTTTCGGCAATGTCCAAAAGACTGACGCCACCGCGACCACTACCCGAAGTCTGGACTAGAGCCTGGCGCCCGTCCGGGGAGAGATAAAGATCGGAAATGGAACCCTTCAAGTCAATGACGACAGGTCCGGGCTCTTGCGCCGCCCCCAACGCTAAGGCGGCAAGCGCAAGAGCCAGCAGCCTGATCTCATTGCGCATGGGAGCCTCCCCTCGGTCTTTCGTTCTCTCCCGATTGTACTCCATGCTTGGCTTCGCGAACGCCGGAAGCTCAGCGATGCCGTGCATGGGTGCAGCCGCGCAGACCCCCCTCGCCCTGGGCGAGCCAATTGCTGAGCTGGTCGGCGTACTCGATGGAGCCCCGCGGCATTTCTCCCAGCAGGACCCGATCGCAACATTTGCCGCAGGTGCCGCACCTGGCGCCGAGGAGCTTCATCTCCTGGGCCGCGAGAGCGACCAGAGTCACGAGGCAAAGCACCATCCCCAGGGCCTGCTTCTTCGACATCCGCATTCAAACCGAGTGTAGGTCGAAACGACGAGCGACGACGCTGGAATCGCGGTCGCCTCTCTACGAGATGATTCTGGGAAGGAACAGCCAGCCGAGCAACAGGATAACCGACGTGCCGATCAGCAACCACGTCGCAAGTCCGAAGAGAAACTTATCGAAGTTGTTTCGCTCCCGATTCTCCCCGCGGTTGAAGCAATAGCGGGACCCGCACCAGGACAAGAACGCGCCCAAGATCGCCCAGGCAAAAAGCCAGTCCCGTTGACGATCGGTCATGCTCCAGGGATGGATGTTGTGCCGGAGCGCCAAAAAGCGTTCGAGAGTCAAGGTCAGGAAGCCCAAGATGGCCGCTCGCAAGAACCACCCCGCAACCTTGTACGCCATGCCTGAAGTGTATCCGGAGTTCGAAAGGAGCACGAACTCGGGGTAGAATGACTTCGGATGAATTGGATCAAGCCTGCCATTGCGATCACCCTCTTCGCGGTCCCCATCCTCAGCGGGGTCGTGTTCTGGGTTCGCTCCAAGGGAACGCCCGGCGCGCTGGTCCTCACCATCCTCGGCACGCTGGTCCTCGGCGCCGTCCTGGCCGGCGCCTACATGATGTTCGACATCTGGCTCACCACCCGCAATCAGGGACACTTCTAGATCTCACCACAGACGCAACTGGAACCGCTCGTAGCCCGGATCGTCGTCGCGCGACTTTCGACGCTCGACCTTCGGCTTCTGCGGCGGCAGGAAGCTGAGCCGGATCGGCTCCGGACGCTGCATCCGCGGACCAAAGCGAATCCGGCCCAGCTTGCCTTGCAGACGCTGCAGCTCCTCCCAGTCCGCCGGCGAAAACCCCACGGTCGCGTCTCCCGCGAGAAGAATGATCCGGGGGTGTGACATCGGAGGCCACGAGAGGCGTCTATTATTAGAGATGCCTCTTCGGCTCGCGATCCTCCTCGTCGTGGCCCTGTCGGCCGGACAGGAGCCGCCTCGACTGGGGTTCGCGGTCGGCGCCAGGTTCCGCACCCGTCAGCACGCCGAAGCCGTCTTCACCTACCGCGTCGCGGGGACGGAGGATGACGAGACCTTGCTTCATTTCACGGTCGACGCCGATCTCGAATGGAAGATCCTCAAGGCGGACGGCCCGTCCTTCCATTGCGACGTCACCCCGCGGAGCTACCGGATCGACTTCAAGGACAAGAAAGTCACCCTCGAACTGAAAGACGGCAAGTTCACCTCCCTTCTCGAAGATGGGGCCCCCGAGATTCCCGGGCTCACGAAGCCGTTTTTGGTGACGCTCGCCGAGTCCGGCAAGATCGAGAAGGTCGTCCCCGCCGACGGCGCTTCGCCCATGATCGCCCGGTTCCTGCTCGATGCGCCTCCCTCCGATACCGGCTCCTTGACAGGATGGTTCGGTCCCCTGCCCCTGAAAATCGTCGCCGGACAGGAGTGGACCACCTCCCGCAAGGCAATGCTCGCGCGCGAGGACTTCATCACGCTCACCGCCACCTGCGTCTGGGTCCCCAAAGACCGGGCGATCCAGGGACGCTTCCGCGCCGGCGGTCGCAACTGGCCCAAGGATGCGGTCGAGGAAGGAGAAGGGACCCTCGCCTTCGACGACAAAGGGCGAATCTCGTCGAGCAAAGTCGCCTGGTCCGCAAAAACGAAAGCCGGCGAATTCATCGGCTCGTTCAAGAGCCGGCTCGACGTGACCGAGCCATAAAGGGGATCCATGATCCTGCTGCTCGCGATCGCGCTCGCCGCCGCGTTGCCCCAGGAGGACGCCCGAAAGCTCGTCGAACGGCTCGACGCCGACCGCATCGAAGACCGCGACAAGGCCGAACGGGACCTCGAGGCGCTCGGCAAGGACGCCGTCCCGGAACTGCGGCGCGTTGAAGCCACCGCGACCGGCGAACACGCGATCCGGCTGAAGCGCGCGCTCCGGCGCGCCCTGCTGTCCGACCCCCTCGAGGAGAAACTGATCGTCACCGTCGATCCCTCGAAGTACCCCGGCCGCGTGATCTTCAGCGCCGACGGACACGTCGCGTACACGATCGGCAACCGCGTCGCCCTCGACGGAGTCCCCGGGGAGGCGTTCGACAGCGTCGACCGGTTCGAGTTCGCGCCCGACGGCCGCACGCTCGCCGTCGTCGCGCGACGCGACGGCAACGGCTACGCCGTCGTCGGCCGCCGCACCTTCGGGCCGTACGGCGCCCTGGGACCCGCCCACACCCTCGCCGCCTTCCCCATCGTGTTCAGCGCCGACGGCCGACGCTTCGCCTTCCGCGTCCGCGAGGAGGAGCTTCGCTACATGGTCGTCGACGGCAAGCAGCAGGGCCCCTACGCGGATGTCGACCACCCCGTCTTCAGTCCCGACGGCGTCCATGTCGCCTATGCCGCCAACCAGGGAGGCGAACACCGGACCCGGTTCTACACCGTCACCGGCGGCAAGTGGTTCGTCGTGGTCGACGGGAAACTCGGAGAGGAATTCGACTCCGTGGGCCTCACGACCGATGAGGTCTTCCCCATCGCCTCGCCCGTCTTCAGCCCCGACAGCAGGCGGATGGCCTACGCCGCCAAGGAGAACAAGAGGCAGTTCGTCGTCGTCGACGGAAAGAAACAGGCGGAAGCCGACTCCATCCTCGGCCTGCGGTTCAGCCCCGACAGCCGCCACCTGGCGTACACCGCGACCACCAACGACCGGTCGACCGTGGTCCTCGACGGCCGGCCGCAGGGCGATTTCGACGCGACGGTCTTCGACACCGCGTTCAGCCCCGACGGCAGCCGGTTCGCGTTTTCGGCGTCGACCGGCCCGAAGAAATGGGCCATCGTGGTGAACGGGGTCAAGGGCGACGACTACGAAATGGCCGGCACGCCCTGCTTCTCCGCCGACGGCGAGCGGCTGGCGTTCATCGGCCGGACCGGCCAGAAGCGCTTCATCGTCGTCGACGGCACGCCGGGCCCGGAATTCGACTTCGTCGGCACGCCGACGTTCGACCCGGACGGCAAGGATGTCTCTTACGTGGCGCGCAACACGGGCAAATACGTCGTCGTCCACGACGGCCTCCCGGGCGAGATTTTCGACTTGATCCTCACCGAGGAGTCGTTCTTCCCCGTCCCGCTCACGCGGTCGCCCAAGTCGTCGGCGCTGCTCTACCGGGCGAAGCAAGGCGAGGAATGGTTCGTCGTCATGGGCGACCGGAAGATCGGGCCGTTCGACTACGTCTGGAGGCCCCGGTTCAGCGCCGACGGCCGCAAGGCGATGTTCGGCGCGCGCAAGGGCGGCGAGCTGTGGTGGAAGGTGGTCGACGCCGCTCAGTAGTCCGCGACCGAGCCGTCGCGCAGCTTCGATCCCGGCCACCGGTAGGTCTGCGGCTTCTTCGACTCTTCCTCGAGGAACTTCTCGTTCACCTCGACGCCCAGGCCCGGACCTGAAGGCAGCCCGATATAGCCCTCCTGGTCCAGCTCCCAGGCCATCGACGTGAACCCCTTCGGGTTGAACCCGTAATTGTCCGGATAGAACTCATGGATCAGGAAGTTCGGGATCGAGGACACGACGTGCAGGCTCGCCGCGATGCCCAGGAAGCTCGCCGTGCAGTGCGGCGCGATCGGGACGTTGTAGGCCTCCGCCAGCACCGCGATCTTCCGCTGCTGCGTGATTCCGCCCGTGTGGCAGCAGTCCGGCTGCAGGATGTCCAGGCAGCGCTCGTGCAGGTACGGGATCACCTCCCAGATCGTCCGGTCGCGCTCGCCCGCCGCGAGCGGGATGCGGATCGCCTCCTTGAGCCGCTTGAAGACCTCGATGTTCCCGGGGACCGCGGGCTCCTCGATGAAGAGCAGCTCCTTCGGGTCCAGCATCCCGGCGAGCTGGATCAGCGTCGCCGGAGGGAGAAGGCAATGGGCGTCGAGCATGACCGCGCCGCCGGGCCCGACCTTCTCGCGCGCGTTCCGGATGATCTCGACGATCTTCGTCAGCTCCGCCGGATCGCTCGCGTGCTCGTACGTGTGGGGCGGCCCGACCTTGATCGCCCGGGGCGTGTGGTAGACGCGGATGCGGTCGCGACAGGGGCCGCCGAGCAGGCGGTAGACCGGCACGCCCCAGAGCTTGCCCGTGAGGTCCCAGAGCGCCATGTCGATCGCCGCCAGCGTGTGGACCATGAACGGGCCGCCCCGCATGTCGCGGTGCGAACGGAACACCTTCTGCCAGAGATGCTCGATCCGGGTCGGGTTCTCGCCGTCGATCAGCTCGTAGAGCGACTCCGCGAGCGGCTTGGCGACGCGCGGGTCGACGCCTTTGACGTCCCCCCAGCCGACGACCCCGTGATTGGTGTCGATCCGGAGGAAGACGTGGGAATTCACCCAGAACGCCTTCATCCCGCTGATCCGGATGGTCGAGGTGCGGTCGGCGACCTGCGCCGCCGGGTTCTTCTCCTGCCCGACGGCCGCGGACACCGCGGCGAGCCCCGCGGCGCCGGTCAGCCATTCGCGTCGGTTCATGAAAGAAGATATCCCACGTTCCGGGGATCTTACGCCGGGATCACTTCTTCGGCGCTTCGTGCAGCTCGACGGGATTCCCGTCGGGATCTTCGAGCTGGATCTGCCGGCCGCCGGGACCCGAGAGGACCTCGTTCCGAAACCGGACGCCCGAGGCCTGGAGCGCGGACATGGTGGAATCGAGACTGTCGACGTAGAGGACGATCCGGTTCGATCCCCCGGATTCCTGCCGGCGGCCGTCGGGCAGCGGCTTCGCGCCGGAGCTTTGCGGGCCGCTCAGAAGGAGATGAAGATCCCCGCGGGAGACGGTCGCGATCGGGCCCGCCCGCTGCGTCAGCTTGAAGCCGACCGGTCCGGTGTAGAAGGCGATGGATCGATCCAGATCCTGGACCAGATAGCGGACCACCGCCGCGGTCGTGCTGGGAGCGAAGATGGACGTCTGCATGGTCGACCTCCGTAGAAATGATCCCCTGGGCGGCAGGGCGCTACATCACTTCCGAGAGCTCGACCTGGCGGCCCTTCTCCGTCAGCGACTTCGCCGCCGCGTAGAGAATCGCGGTGACCTCCAGGATCTCGCGGTGCGGGATCGGCTCCTTCCCCGTCCGCACCATCTCGCGGAACGTGTGGGCCATCCGGAACATCTCGTAGTGATGGCCGTACCAGAAGTCGCCGTCCATCGCCGGCGTGAACTCGAACAGCTTCTTCGCGAAGTGGACCGACGTCTGGTTGTACTGGCCCACCAGGTCGGGCCGGCCGTACCAGACCTCTGCGGGCATCCGGTCCTTGTAGGTGATCGTCGCGTGGGCCGCCGCGTCGCGGGCCACCAGGCTCACCGCCTCGGCGCCCGGTCCGCGCAGCGTCATCACCGCCCAGACCGGATGATGGCCGTAGACAAACCAGTTCTCCGGGCTGTAGCCGCCGGCCATGCTCGCCAGGACGAACTCGATCGGGCCGAACTCG